>Ga0129309_1000063_pt1 | contig 91914 bp, 73 predicted proteins | sample L1105metagenome_FD_94439 | JGI IMG/M metagenome (GOLD analysis project Ga0129309, IMG submission 94439) | Ring-tailed lemur group fecal microbial communities from Wisconsin, USA - L1105 metagenome | ecosystem: Host-associated > Mammals > Digestive system > Large intestine > Fecal | place: USA...
CCTCACGAGCTTAGCACTGCTGCGCACTCCAAAGAGTGCAAACGGTCCCCGCAGCAATTCATTCCGGCCGGATTCCCCCTCCACAACCAACTTCCCACGGGGACGGAAGACTCAGCCATCCCCATCACCACACCGGACATGGTCCGTTCCGGACGCGTCCTCCCCACCTCAGTTAAATCTCCATTCAGATAGTTTTTGTACCTGTGCAGACTCCTTACTCGCGGCGCCCGGAATGCGGGGAGAAATTTTCACGGATAGAATTGGAATAATTCCTGAATACCATACAGGAGGCGCTGATGAATTCCATGGTGTGGCGAGGCAGCGGATAGTCTTTCCGGTAAGCCAGGGAGACAATATTTTCATGGAGTTCATTCAGAAGCGGAAAGACATACAGCGGCTCGGAGTCCTCCTCAATGGCATCCAGGTGCTGGTATAGGATCAGCGGTGATAAAAGGCCGACGCCGGCTCCGCTTTTGCAGAGCTCATAAGCCAGTTCCTGCTGGTTACTCTCAAAGATAATCCGGGGCTTCAGTCGTTTGGCGGTAAAATAATAGTCGAGTGCTTTGCGGAGCCTGTTTTTCTGCCGCACTGTGATAAAGGGAAGCTCCATGATTTGCGACAAATCGATTCCCTGTTTAAAGTTTTCAAGTGTCACTTCCCAGTTATCGGGATAATACTGCTGAAGGAGCGTACGGGAAAGACAGCACTGGACTTTCTCACGGGCCAGTTCCACCAGGCAGAGATTAGGCTGGGGAGGGATATCCACTCCGATAAACAGATCCAGCTTACCTGAAAGAAGAAGTTCCTCATTCTCCTCGCTGTTGCCGTCGATTAAATCGATTGTAATATTGGGGTGGGAGGCGTGAAAATATTTCCATATGTTGGGGAAGAATACTTCGCCGCGAAGGCGTGAAATCCCCACCCGCATTGTTGCGCGGCAGTTTTCCCGGATATCTGAGAAAGCGGCCCTCAACTTTCTCTCAGCTTCCAGAATACGGCTGCCGTAAAAATACATCTCTTCCCCCTCCGGCGTGAGGCTGAGCGCCGGCCTCCGTTCGAAAAGCCGTATGCCGTATTCCTCCTCCAGACGGCTTATATGGCTGCTCAGCGCCTGCTGGCTGATATACAGGCGGCCGGCCGCCCTGGTAAAGTTCATCTCCTCTACTGTGATCAGAAAGTATTCAATACTTTTTAAATTCATTCACAATCCCCCCGTATTTAACCACAATATTTATATTGTTAATAAACCAAATATATACTGTTAGACTTTGTTATATCTAAATGATATCATAACCGTATAAAAAATCAATAGAAAAAGGAGAAGGGGTATGACAATTAAAACATTGTGCAGTGACATGCTGCTGTTAGCCGTATTTATGTTGATGGGTTTTTTCATCAGGGAATACATAAAACCGCTGCAAAAACTGTTTCTGCCTGCATCGCTGATAGGAGGGCTTTTAATTTTACTGCTTGGCCAGCAGGTATTGGGGGTTGTTACAGTACCGGACAGTTATTCCGGAATTCCCAATGTTCTGATCGACATCGTGATGGCGTCGCTTGTATTCGGAGTCAGTTTTAACAGGGACAAGATTTTCTCTTATCTGGATTATGTCTGTGTTCCGATGACAGCTTACGGATTGCAGATGTGCCTGGGTACCGGGCTGGGCTATCTGCTGAGCCAGATATGGCCGGGACTTCCAAAAGGCTGGGGAATCATGGGTGTGTTCTCATTCCATGGTGGACATGGTACGGCAGGCGCAGCAGCAGCGACATTTGAGGAGCTGGGCGTGGAAGGTAATATGGCTGTCGGCATGGTGCTTTCAACATTCGGTCTGATTATGGCAATGATGGTGGGCATGGTCCTCGTCAACTACGGGGTAAGAAAAGGCTGGGCTACCTATGTCAAGGAACCGAAGGCGCAGCCGTCATGGTTCTACGGCGGTACTCTGCCGGAGGAAAACCGTAAACCGACAGGACATACCGTGACAACCGGTATCAGCATCAACCACCTTGCGCTTCAGACGTGCTGGCTGCTCTGCGCACTGTTTGTGGGACGTCAGTTATTTTCCTTTATCGGGAATTTCTGGAGTGAAATTAAGGTCCTGCCCAGCGTTCTGCACGGTGTTATCGGTGGAGCGGTATTGTGGAAAGTGCTTGAGATATTGAAGCTTGACCGGTTTGTGGACATAAAGACGATTAAACTAATCAGCGGATTTTTGCTGGAACTCGTAGTATTTACCGCCATGGCAACACTTGATGTGGAGTTTATCAGCACCTATATTGCTCCGCTTCTGATTTATACGTTTACACTGTGTGCAGTGACTGTACCGTGCGTACTGATTACCGCCAAAAAATTCTGTAAACATGAGTGGTTTGAGAAGGCGATGATGGCATTCGGAGCCGCCACGGGAAACACTTCAACGGGATTGGCCCTGGTACGTGCGGTTGACCCGGATTCCAACTCATCAGCAGGCGACACCCATGGAGTTTATACGACTCTCACATGCTGGAAAGATTCATTCGTGGGACTGGCACCTATGTGGCTGATGACGGGAATCGGCTTGACGATGGGCGTGGGAGCAGCGCTGATGGTTGGTTTTGCAGCTGTGGGATTTGGATATTTTGCAAGGAAAAAACAGCAGGCTTAATGGTGAGGAGGATTGTAACATGAAATTACAGCTTATGGACTGTACGCTCCGGGACGGAGCGAATGTGGTGGGAAAGGGATTTTCCGCAGAACTTACTGATATGGTACTGGACGGACTGACGGCGTCACGCGTTCCGATCATCGAGTTCGGAAATGCAGGAGGAATCGGCGCCTACGAGGTTGCGGGATTTACCGATGCTCTTACGGACGAGGAATACCTGAACATTTCGAAGAAATATTTAAACCGTTCTTCCATGCTCGGCATGTTCTTGAACGCGAAGCGCTACAGGGAGAAAAATGTTGATTTGGCGGCAGAAAACGGTCTGTCTTTCCTTAGGGTGGGCGCCGACGCCGGAGACGGGGAGATAGCCGTGAAAGCGATCGGGGATATTAAAAAAAGGAAAATGAAAGCTTTCTACTCTGCGATGAAGGCATACATCCTGACACCGGATGAACTGGCTGAGGAAGGAAAAAAGCTGGAGGCGGCAGGGCTTGACGAGTTTACCATTATGGATTCGGCCGGAACCATGCTTCCCGATGAGGTGGCGGCATACACGGAAAAGTTGTGCCGGGCCGTGACGATACCTGTTGCGTTCCACGGTCATAATAATCTGGGAATGTCTGCGGCCAATGCGGTTGCCGCATGGGAGAACGGAGCCTCCATACTGGACTGCGGCCTGATGGGAATGGCGAGGAGCGCCGGGAACCTGGCCACGGAGATGTGTGTTGCTCTGATGAGACGGAGAGGACAGATGGAGGACATCGATTTCTACGGAATGCTCGATTTCATCGACCAGAGGCTCCAGCCGGCTATGGAACAATACAAGTACCATAATCCGGTTCCGCCCCTTGATCTGGTACTGGGCTATTCCGGCTGCCATTCCAGCTTTGTAAAGCAGTTCAAAGCAGCGGCGGCAGAGAAAAACGTTTCCCTTTACCGGCTTATTTCAGAGGTGTCGGAAATTAATAAAAAGAATCCCCAGCCCGAACTGATTGCGGAGATTGCAGAATCCCTGTAACCGTTCACGCTCTCTGAACTGTTACTAACCCCTGAAGAATAATGAGAAAGAGTGATGATATGATTAAAGTAGTACTGGCGGGCCAATACCCGGAGGGAACTTACGAAGCGGTGAGAAAGCTTCTTCCGGAGACGGAGTTCTCCCTCGCTGCGGTAGATACCCAGGAGGCCTATGATTTAATGACAGATGCACAGATTATGATTCTGCGTATTTTTAAAGCTCCGCGTGAAGTGATGGAGCGAAACAAAAACCTGAAAATGATACTTCGGTGGGGCGCCGGCTATGATTCAGTGGATATCAAAGCGGCTGGTGAAAATGGAATCCTGGTAACAAATACGCCGGGAGCCAACGCAGGCTCCGTGTCGGAGCTGGCGGTCCTTTTGATGCTTGCGGTGGGAAGAAAGCTGCTCAGCCACGAGGCCTGTCTGAAGAGGGGAGAATGGAGCAAGAATACATTTCTCGACAGCTCCTATTCTCTGAACGGGAAAATGTTAGGTGTAATTGGAGCGGGGAATATCGGACGCCAGACCGCAGATAAGGCGAGGGCCTTCGGAGCCAGAATCCAATATTATGACGAATACCGCCTGTCTCCGGAAATGGAGAAAAAGTATGAACTGGAGTACACTGCTTTAGATGACCTGATAGCGACTTCCGACATTATCACGCTCCACATTCCGCTGACGCAAAAGACGCGCCACCTGATAGGGAGCGGGCAGATCAGCCGGATGAAACAGGGCGCTATATTAATCAACACTGCCCGCGGAGGCCTGGTGGATGAAAAAGCGCTTGCCGATGCGGTCCGTGAGGGCAGGCTTCTGGGCGCCGGGATCGACTGTGTGGAAGAGGAACCTTTAAGCCCTGATGATCCCCTGCTGAACACTCCTGGAATTATCGTTACTCCACACATTGGAGGCGGAACTGCCGACATTGCGGACAGAATTATCCCGATGCTGGTCGAAGATATTGAGGATTACGCACAGGGAAAGACACCGCGCCATCTTGTAAATGGAGCATTTCTGAACTGATATCAAAACTGTGAAACGATAACCTGCACGCTCCGCGCACAGGTCACCGTCATCAATAAAATAAGTGCTGCGGCAGAAGTGAGAGCAGGTAATTCCCTGTCCCGCTTTCTGCCGCAGCACTTTTTCTCCGTGCCATTGATATCATTATTTCACAAGTGTCTTTTTCGCCCATTTTCCGCTTTTAAAACGTGTAAAGGAGATAGCGGAGCCTACCAGCCAGCCAATCGGAATCGACCAGCCGATAGCGCTCGGCCCGATGCGGCTGGCCAGGAAATAAGCCAGGAATACACGGGAGAAAAGGTTGCAGAGGGAGCTTGCCATGAAGGTCTTCATGTCGCCGGCTCCCCTTAAAAGTCCGTTGCTGGAAAACATAATTCCCATCAGTATGTAAAAGGAGGAGACGATACGCATATATTCCATGCCGTAGTTAATCGCCTGTACATTGGAGCCCGAGTCCATAAACATATTGAGAAGGTTTGGCCCGAACAGGAAGATAATCAGCGTGATAATGCCGCTGAAGACAACCACCATAAACATGTTGGCCTTATAGCCGTCCTTGACACGCTCAATTTTTCCCGCGCCGATATTCTGGGCCGTATAACTGGACATTGCATTTGAAAAGTTCATATTCGGCATCATGGCAAGGCTGTCGATTTTGGTTGCGGCCGTATATCCTGCAATGAAAACGGAGCCGTAGGAGTTTACAAGGCCCTGCATCATCAGCATACTGACTGAAACAATGGACTGCTGTATCATTGAGGGCACGCCGATGCGGGCAATGCGTTCCACGGCTGAGAAATGGAACAGAGGCCGTTTTCCCTCATCCTCGTGTCCCGGTTCATCCTCCAGATGCTTCAGACGGGCCATGATGACGACCATGGAGAGTCCGGCACATACGCCCTGGGCAATCAGGGTGGCCCAGGCAACGCCGGCAACACCCATATGGAATTTGATTACAAACAGCAGATCCAGCACGATATTCGTCAGAGTTGACAGCATCAGAAAATAAAGCGGCGTCTTGCTGTCTCCCAGGGCATTGTAAATACCGTTCAGGGTATTATAAATGAAGAGGAAGACAGCGCCGCCAAGATAAATCCGCAGGTAAATAAGAGAATCCGCCATGATATTGTCCGGTGTCTTTAACATCCTTAAAATACCGGGAGAAATAATTTCCCCTACTATCGTGATGCCGATGCTCAGGACGAACTGTCCAATCAGGGCAGTGGATATCGTGGTTTTCATTTCGCGTATTCTTCCGGCGCCGAAGAGCTGTGATATAACGACATTACAGCCCATGGACAAACCGGAGGCCAGGGCGACAGCCAGGAAAACAACAGGGAAAGAGGCTCCTACGGCAGCCAGGGCGTCGGCCCCGACAAAATTGCCCACTACGATGGAGTCTACCATGTTGTACAACTGTTGAAACAGATTTCCCATCAGCATAGGAAGGGAAAAGAAAAACAGCAGCTTCAGCGGTTTTCCTTCCGTCAGGTTTTTAATCATTTTCTAAATTCTCCTTTCCTGCAAGGGCATTTCTCGCGATTCTTTCCAGATAGCCCTGGTACTCGTTTTTCTCTTGTTCCGTGAAACCGTCGAAGCAGCGGTCGTTCCATTCTTTGGAAAAGGAATTGATGATTTCCAGCATCTGTTTCCCCTGCTCAGTCATTTCTATCAGCTTTTCACGTTTATTGTCAGGGTTAATCAGACGCCGTATCAGGCTGCGGCCTTCCAGACGTTCCATTACACGGGCCATTCTGCCTTTGTCAATATTGACAATACTGCACAGGGTATCCTGGTTACACTGGCCGTGGCGGTCTAAAGCCGTCAGGACGACACTGTCTACCGGTTTCAATTGACAGGTACTCAGACGCTCCCGCAGGAAGCTCTGCTCACATCTGCGGATAATACCAATATTGATTTGCATAATGACCTCCTGAAATCAGATACAATCCATATAATAAAAAGATACATACAAATTGTTAAGAAAATGTATGTTGCATAATATAACTGTTGTCACACTCAACTATTATATTCCGGACAGGTGGGAAATGCAAGAAGAAATGAGAAATTTTTTCATTTTATTCCGAACAGGGGAAAGGTTTTATAATTGTTGTAGAAATTGCGGTTTTGCTATGCTATGATAAAATGGATAGGAGAGGAGGAAGGAAAAATGGGAAAAATTCCGGATAAAAAATTCCCGGTTAAGATAGCCGGTTTTCCGCTTCCGTTATATCTCGGAATCCTGGCGTTGGTAATTGTCTGCATGTATACCGGCTGCCTGCCGGGCGGGATTGTGGGCGGGATGATATTTTTGATGGTGCTGGGAGAGGGACTGAATGCAATCGGAAACTCCGTACCGGTAGTCAAGACTTATCTGGGCGGCTCCGTCATCTGTATTCTGGGCGCGGCGGTTATTCAGGCGGCCGGTCTGATACCGGAACAGACACATGCAATCATAGATAATTTTGTCAACCAGGAGGGATTCCTGGTGTTTTATATTTCCGCTCTGATAACAGGCAGCCTGTTCAATATTGACAGGGATCTGCTGATCAGGGCTACGGTGAAGCTTCTTCCGACGGCGGTCATCGCTTTGGCGGTGGGGGTGACGCTGTCGGGCGTACTGGGGATGTTTATGGGCAACAGCTTTCTGGAGGGAATCCTGTATATCGGCATTCCGATGACCAGCGGCGGGATGACAGCCGGTTCCGTACCGCTCTCAGAGATGTATTCATCGGTTCTCGGCGCGGACGCCGGGGCAATATTGACACGAATTGCACCGGCTACGGTACTGGGAAACTGTGTGGCCATCGTGTTCGGCGCCCTTGCCGGTAATTTGGGAGAAAAGAAGCCGCATCTGACGGGAAACGGCCGGCTTGTCAACGACGGTAATGAGATTGCCCCGCGTCCTCCGATGAAGCCGACCTTCGCCCTGCTGTGTACGGGCCTGATAATATCGCTGGCCTTTTATGAACTGGGGGCTTTATGCCACCGCTACATATCCGTTATCCCCACCTATGCGTGGATGATTATTGCCGTAGTCCTGGTGAAGGGGACGGGGATTATGTCGGAGGAGCTGGAGGATGCGGCCAGAGAATGGGGGCATTTTGCCATCCATAGCTGGACGGCTGCAGCGCTGACCGGGATTGGTGCGACACTCATTGACCTTAAGACAATTCTCAGCACAATCACCCCGTTTTATCTGCTGACTGTGGTTCTGGTCGTGGCGGCGATTACGCTGACGGCAACCTTTGTCGGTAAGAAAATGGGATTCTATCCGATCGAATCCGCAATTGCGGCCGGAATGTGCACAACCAATATGGGAGGTTCCGGGAACGTGGCGGTACTCAGCAGCGCGAAACGAATGGAACTGCTTCCCTTTGCACAGATTGTGACCCGATCCTGCGGGGCTCTGATGCTGACCCTGGGAGGAGTATTGGTGCAGTTGTTAAAGTGATGAAGAGAGCAGGCGGCTACGAAGGGGAGGAACGTTACCGGATTGCGCGGGAGTTTGGAAAACTCCTTTCCTATACGGATGAGGCGGTTGGCAGACTGATTCGGGAGACCACCGGGAAGGACAGATGAACGGGCTGATTGACCAAACGCCGGCCACATGAAACATAAAACATATAAATAAAAACAGAGTCATATCAGACCTTATTTAACCAGGTCCGATATGACTCTGTTTTATTGATGACGGTGACCTGTCCGCGGAGCGTGCAGGTATCGTTCAGATACGAAACATCCGATCCGGACAGACGTTTCCGGGACATGCAATTTAAATCTTATTACTGCGTCTCCAGATATTCATCTTCTCTGCATCCTTAATCAGTTCATCCCTGAACTGCGGATGTGCGACGGAGATGATGGCCTCGCATTTCTGCCAGGTCGAAAGACCTTTTAAGTTGACCTTGCCGTACTCAGTTACCAGATAGTGGATATTGGCGCGGGTATCGGTTACGATAGAGCCCTGGTTCAGGGTCGGGAGGATTCTGGACTTCAGCTGGCCGTCCTTTGTGCTGAAGGTGGAAGAGCAGCAGATGAAGCTCTTTCCGCCTTTGGAAAGATAAGCGCCCAGTACAAAGTCTAACTGTCCGCCTGCACCGCTGATGTGTTTGACACCTGCAGACTCGGCATTAACCTGGCCGAAGAGATCCACATCCACGGCATTGTTGATGGACATAAAGTTATCCAGCGCGGAGATGGAACGGATATCGTTGGTATAGTCAACCGGCGCGCTCATGCATTCCGGGTTGTTGTTTAAAAAGTCGTACAGCTTTTTCGTGCCTGCGCCGAATGCATATACCTGGCGTCCCTTGTCGATTGCCTTGTGGGAGCCGGTGATCTTGCCGGCGGCAGCGATGTCAACAAATGCGTCTACATACATTTCCGTGTGTACGCCCAGATCCTTTAAATCAGACTTTGCAATGAGGGAGCCGACGGCATTGGGCATCCCGCCGATGCCAAGCTGGAGGCATGCGCCGTTTGGAATTTCTTCCACAATCAGCTTTGCGACAGCTTCATCAACCTCAGTGGCAGCTCCGCCTGCGCCCATCTCGGCGATTGGAGGATTGCTGCCCTCCACAATCATGTCAACCTTGGAAATGTGCACTACATTTTCAAAGCCGCCGAGGCAGACCGGCATATTCTCATTGACTTCAACAATAATGACTTTCGATGTCTCACAGCATGCCGCCATATGAGAGGCATTAGGTCCGAAATTAAAATATCCGTGTTCATCCATCGGGGCGACCTGGAATATAGCCACATCCGGTTTGGAAGCGGATTCTCTGTAATATCTTGGAAGCTCGGAATACCGGATAGGGGCATAATAGGAAAAGCCCTGTGCAATCGCTTTACGCTCAATTCCGCTCATATGCCAGGAATTCCAGGTAAGATGCTCGGCCGGGTTTTCAATCTTGAAGATTTCCGGTACCCACATCAGGATTCCGCCTCTGAAATTCACATTATAAAGCTCGGGCATACGCTTTGCCAGTGCGGCGTCCACGGCAACAGGGGTTCCGGTTGTCCAGCCGTAATCTACCCAGTCGCCGGATTTTACTGCAGCAGCGGCAGTATCGGCAGAAACAAGTTTTTCAGCATACATTTTCTTATAATCCATACTCTTCACCTTATCCTTATACTTTTTAAAATGACATCAATACGCAGGATGCGCCGTCATTTTGAGATGAAATAAGTGTAGCATCGCCGGGATTTTTTGTCAATGCTCACGGCCGGCTCAAATCAACATGAGGCATTAAGAGGTTACTGTTCACACGGTTGCGTTTTGCGATGTACATTCAGACAGCGTGAACCGTTACTTAAGCGCGGCAATGAGCCTGGGCAGCAGCACTTCGACGTTCCCCACGATTCCCAGATCGGAGATATCGAAGATTGGAGCGGCCGGGTTTTTGTTAATGGCGATAATGAGCTGTGATTCTTCCATCCCCGTCACGTGCTGAAAGGCGCCCGAGATGCCGCAGGCCAGATAGAGTTCGGGCCGGACCGTTTTTCCGGTCTGCCCCACCTGAGGAGATGCATCGATCCAGCCGGCCTCCACGCAGGCTCTCGAACAGGCGATCTGTCCGCCCAGAAGGGAGGCCAGTGTTCTGAGCGTATCAAATCCTTCCGGGCCGCCCATGCCCCTGCCTCCTGCGACGAGAACGCGGGCCTGGGTGATATCGGTTGATTTTACCCCGCCTCTGGTGGTGGAGAGCAGCCTTACACCGTTATCAGCTCCGGATAAATCTGCGGTAAAATGCCGTACAGTTCCGCGGGGGCAGGCAGCAGGCTGTGAGACTTTTTCTGCGCTCTTCCGGCTGTCTGCTTTGTCCCGAGCGCCGGTTTCAGCCAGTACCCCGGGACGGACTGTGGCTATCTGAGGCCGCCTTTCTCCGCATATAAATGTATCAATCGATATTCCGTCGGTATTGGGGCGGGTCATCAGAAGCAGGCCCGTACCGGAGGAAATGGTAAGGGCGGTACAGTCGGTCACCAGTCCCGTATCCAGTCCGGCGGCAAGTTGTGGGGCCAGCTCCATTCCAGTCATGGTGGAGCCGATCAGTACGATTTCAGGCTCAATACGTTTAACCGCCTGGAGGAAGGCCTCCGTATACGGTTTCGGCAGATATTCTTTCAGGGAGGGCTGGTCAATTATCCAGACTTCATCGCTTCCCGCGGCAGACAGCTGTTCTGCAGTCTCCTTTATCTCAAAACCCGCTATAACGGTAATTACCCTGCCGCCGGTCTGTCCGGCCACCTCGGCAGCGCCGTGAATCAGTTCAAAACTGATCTTCTGTACGATACCGTCGCGTTGTTCTGCGGCTACAACAATATCGTGGTTCATATTTTATCTCCCTCTCTTCTATATGATATGGTTTTTGTGCATGATATCCATAACGGCGCTAATCGCTTCCTCTGTCGGCACGGTAAGAACGGTTCCCCGCTTGCGTTCCTTTTTCAGGCAGGAGCTGAGGAGCGTGACGAAAGATTCTTCCCCGGCATTAAGATCTTCGCAGGCCGGAATTACGGGGATTTCCATGGCGTAGGCCCGGGTGACGCCGTCGGCCGTCATATAGATCCGTTTTCCGGGCTGGAGCAAAGCGCTGATCAGGCAGGGGGTGGGGAGGTTAAGCATCTGGTACCGATCCTCGAACTGTCTTTTTACAATCACGCCGCTGTCCTCTGAGACGGACGTCTCACCCACATAGCCGGCCTGGGGAAGATTGAGGTAAGAAGCCAGCAGAAAGCCGGTCTGTATCGTATCGGCGTCCACCGCGTAACAGCTTGTAAAAATTAAATCAAATTCCATATCCTGAATCGTGCCGGCAAGGAGCCGGGCATACCGGGTCGGCTCGGGGATGGAAGTAAAGCAAAAAGGCAGCCGGATCAGAGCGGCGCTGTCGCAGCCCATGGCAACAGCCTCTCTTAACAAGGGAACGGCGGCTTCGGTGCCGAGGCAGAGGGCAGTCACGAAACCGCCGGACTGTCTTTTATACCGGAGCGCAGCCTCGACTGCCGCAAGATCCTGTTTTGGCTGCGAATCTGCAGAAGTCTGGCGAATGATGGCGATGATATTCATAGCGGAAATCCTCCTGGATATTGTAAAGATAGAAAAAAGCATTGTGTCATGAAGACTACAATGCTTTTTCTGCAATCTGCCGCAGCGATTTTCTTATAAACTCTGTTTCCTTGGGGCTGAAATCCTTCAAGACTTCCTCATTGACTTCGTCGATGATTTTCAGGACGGGCGTCTTTAAAGCTTCACCCTTGGGAGTAATCATCACGAGTATCTCACGCCGGTTTTCCGGGTTGATCACGCGGTCAATTAAATCCTTCTTCTGCATTCTGTCCAGAATCCCGGATACCGTGGAGGTTTCCAGGCAGAGAAGTTCTGCAATCTGACGGGGAAGACATGTGCCGTCATTAATCCACAGGCAGTTTAAAATGCCGTACTGGGAAGGAGTTATGTCATAAGGGGCCAGCCTCTGGCTCAGATACTGGAAAACCGTATGCTGCGCAGTGGTGAGCAGAAAATTAATACATTCTTTAAGTTCCATGATTGTGGTCTCATCGCCTTTCTATGCAAATATCTTTTATACGAACTATTCTTATTATAAAAAATTTCGAATACAAAGTCAAACAGAACTGATTTTTAAGCCTTAGTTTCATAGAAAGGCGAGATGCTGTTCACACGGTTGTGTTCCGCGAGGTGTTTTCGTGCGTATTCTGTACGAAAATCCCGAGTCACACGGCGCGACGCGATGAAAAGTGAACTTTTCACCACAATCAACGGCGTTTTTTGCCGTTTCTGTGCATCGGCCGCCAAGGTCAGCGGTTCTGAAAAAAGGCTGCGCCGTGCATTTGAGCATAGTAGCCGCGGTTCGACTCTCGCTTTGTGGCACGGCGCAGGTGATAAAATTATCTGAATAAAGCTCCGCTGATTACAAGCTTCTGAATTTCATTGGTACCCTCGTAAATCTGAGTAATTTTGGCGTCTCTCATCATTCTCTCCACGTGATATTCCTTCATGAAGCCATTTCCTCCAAGCATCTGTACAGCCTCGGTTGTCACATGCATAGCGGCATCGGTGCAGACGAGTTTTGCTTTGGCAGCCGGAATGGAATATGGCCTTCCTTCCGATTTATCGAGAGCTGCTTTGTAGAGCATATATTTTGCCTGCTCGATTTCACATTCCAGTTCTGCCATCTTAAATGCGAGATACTGGTTTCTGTAAAGAGGTTTGCCGAACTGCTCTCTTGTCATAAGATATTTTCTGGCAATTTCAAAAGCGCCTTCTGCAATTCCAAGACCCTGTGCCGCAACCCCGATACGTCCGCCGTCCAGCGTCTTCATTGCAATCTTAAATCCCTGTTTTTCTTCGCCGAGAAGAGCAGTCTCAGGAATTTCACAATTTTCAAAAACCAGTTCGGAAACCTGTGCGGAGCGGATACCCATCTTGTTCTCAATTTTTCCGATGGAGAATCCAGGTGTTCCCTTTTTAACATGGAAGCAGGAGAGTCCTTTGCTTCCCAGCTCCGGATGAGTCAGGGCGTATACTGCAAAGTGATCGGAGAGCGGGCCGTTGGTATTGAAGCATTTCAGGCCGTTTAATATGTATTTGTCGCCTTTCTTTTCTGCAATAGTAACACAGCCGCCTGCATCGGAACCGGCGTTAGGCTCGGTAAGTCCGAAGGAGCCAAAGGTCTTTCCGGAGAGAACTTCCGGAAGAAATTCTCTTTTCTGCTCTTCGGAACCGCCATTGGCAATACTTCCGCCGTAGAGGGAGGTGGATACGGAGTAGGAGATGCCTACGGATGCATCGACCTTGGAAATCTCTTCTACTGCAATTGCGTAATCCAGATAGTCCCTGCCGGAACCGCCGTATTCTTTGGCGTAGGGAAGTCCGATGAGTCCCATTTCTCCCATCTTCTTATAAAGCTCTACCGGATATTCGCTCTTCTCATCACGTTCAATGACACCCGGCGCGAGTTCTTTCTCTGCAAATTCTCTTACTGCCTGCTGTAATGCTAAACGGTCTTCTGTTAACTGGAAATTCATGGTGTTACCTCCTTTAAGATAAGTAAATGATTTGGAGTCCGTGTTACGGACACATTGTTTCGACACTTACATGCTAGAAATTTAAAATACGAATATCTAGCATGCTAATTAATAGCTTGCATAAATAATACATTTTTTTTGTTCGATAGTCAATATACAATATGTAAAATTATCAGTTCTTTTTTTGTGTAATATCACGGTAATGCCTTTCATCAACTATAAGCCGAAGGACGCCAGTACAATAAAGATTCCGCATGCGATAAACGGGATGATGATCTGTGTAACGGCGATATCCCAATAAGCTTCTTTGTGGGTCATTTTGCAGATGCCCAGCAGCGTGATCTGTGCTCCCTGATGCGGGAGAGTATCGAGAGTACCGGCAGCGATGGCTGAAATCCGGTGAACGTACTGGAAATTAATTCCCATTTCCATATAAGTGTTCTTTAAGGCATTAAAGGCAACGCCCATTCCCCCCGAGGCGGAACCGCAGGCTCCGGCACAGACGGCAACTGTGATCATGACGAATACGAGCGGCGGCATATGCAGATTCTTAAGCATGGCAACTAAATCGGCAAAGCCGCTTGTGTTTTGCACCACACCGCCGAAACCGACGACAATGGCGGTGTTCAGGATAGCGACGCCCGAGTCGGCGGCACCTTTGTTAAAAACTTCAATCCAGCTGTTAAGTCCGCCGATTCTTCTGAACATAAGAAGGACGGATGCGGCAATTCCTGTCAACACTGCGGTCTCCACCGGAAAATGAAAGATATTAAAGGTTACCAGGATAATAATGATTGGCAGGAACGCGGTAAGCCAGTGCGGCAGCATTTTATCTTTTTCGGTGCTTAATTCCTCCTCCGTAAGCTGGTATTTGAGAGACGGATCGTTGAAGGTCAGCCCTTTCCCGGTAAATTTCCTGGCTCTGTATTCCAGCCAGACAAATATCATGGCAAACATGGCCGCTGTGGTGATGAGAGACGGCACGAATGCAGCCGTTGCCGGCGTACCCAGATTCGTCATGGCAATATAGTTCTGGATAGACGGAGAGCCGGGACCGCTCATGGACCAGGTCCAGCAGCCGGCGGAAATGGCGGCCGGAAGCAGCCGGCGGGTCAGGTTGGCCTCCCTGAATAACTGGATGGCAATCGGATAGATGACGAAGAAGACGACAAAGCCGCTGACTCCTCCAAATGTCAGTATTCCGGTGATGCACATGATAATAGGAGCTGCATATTTTCCTTTGCTGACCTTGACGATGGCCCTTGCAATGGATTCGGCGGCGCCTGTGAACTGGTAGACAGCTCCGAACAGCGCGCCGACGAAGAATATCAGAAAATATTTGATAACGTAGTCTCCGGCAGCAGGCATAAACTGGTTCTGCAGGCTGGCTAGAATCGGAAGCCCTGAGCAGACGGCCACGAAGATTGTAATAACCGGAGCCAGTATCAGGGCGCTGACCTGTTTAAATGCCAGCAGACCAAATAAAACAATAGCAATAAATAAAATCCAAATCTGAAAATTCATAAACTGATCCCCCACCATATTTATGTTTTGTTTTGCTATTTTGCGTTATGCTATTTTGCCAGCCCCATCAGTTCTTCCCTGAAAATACGGCTGTCCATTAACTTTGGCTGACCATCCATTTTGGGAACGAATCCCATCTGGTCAATAATCTGGCTCTGGATATCGATGCCGGGAGCCACTTCAATCAGATAAACTCCATCCTTTCTCAGTTCGAATACGGCGCGCTCCGTTATATAGAGAACGGGCTGGCCCGTTTTATTAGCATACTCGCCGCTGAATGTAATCTGTTCCACCTGTTTGATAAATTTCTGCTCTCTGCCCTCCGAGACAATCTGAAGCTCACCGTTGTCAAATGAGACGGAAAGTCCACCGGCCGTAAACGTACCGCAGAAAAATACCCGCTTGGCATTCTGTGTAATATTGATAAAACCGCCGCAGCCTGCAATCCTTGGTCCGAATTTGCTTACATTGATATTGCCCTGGCTGTCGGCCTGGGCAAGACCGAGAAATGCGTAATCGACACCGCCTCCGTCATAGAAATCAAACTGGTACGGCTGGTCGAGAATCGCTTCCGGATTGACCGAACCGCCGAATTTCGGGCCGCCCTGCGGCACTCCGCCGACGGGGCCTGCCTCCACGGTTAAGGTCATGTAGTCACCGATGCCTTCTTCCCCGGCTACCATGGAGATATATTCCGGCACGCCGATTCCCAGATTGACGACAGAATCGCTTTTCAGTTCCATGGCTGCTCTGCGCCCGATGATTTTTTTCGCCGAAAGCTTCGGATAAGTAAGACTGCTTAAGGGAACGGAAAAATCTCCGGTCATGGAGCCGTCATACTCACAGCCCACGCACTGCTCATGATCCTTCATGTCCTCACATACAACGACGGCATCCACATAGATTCCCGGAATTTTAACAAGCTTCGGGTCAAGGCAGCCGTTTTTCACAACCTTTTCAACCTGTACAATCACTTTGCCGCCGCTGTTTCTGACAGCCTGGGCAATGGAAGTGGATTCCAGGGACGCCACCTCGTGCTCCATTGTGATATTGCCGTTTTCATCGGAATAGGTACCGCGTATGAAGGCGATGTCGATGGGGAAGGACTTGTAAAGCAGTTTCTCCTCACCCAGAATGCTGACCACCTCGACTAAATCCTCCGTCGTAATGGAGTTCAGTTTACCGCCTTCGATTCTCGGATCTGCAAAGGTGTTCAAACCGACGTGGGTGATTGTGCCGACACGGTGGGCGGCGATGTCACGGAATAACTGAGACAGCGTTCCCTGCGGGAGGTTGTAGCCCTCAATCTTGTTTTCCAGCACCATGCGGCCCAATTGCGGAACCATGTTCCAGTGGCCCCCGATCACGCGTTTCGTCATTCCCTCGTGCGCAAAGTGGTCTGCTCCGCTGCCGTCCCGGTTTCCCTGGGCAGCCGCATAGAAAAGGGTTAAGTCTCTCGGGGAGCCTGTTTCCAGAAATCTCTGTTCCAGGGCTTTCGACAGCGCCTCGGGCATATCGCTTGCCACGAAACCGCTGGTAGTCACGGTCATGCTGTCGCCGACCAGAGCGGCTGCTTCGCCGGCTGTAATGATAGAAACCTTACTCATAGATACCTCCTGTATGTGATAATCATAATTTGATAAACACAGTTAAATAGATCATATAATTGATTGGATGAAGAAAGATAACGATTGATAAAATTAAATATAAACAATTAAATATCGCATATAAATTAAAGTGTCTGACAATTAACGGCAAAAAAATTTATAAAGTTCCGGAGCCGGATTTTGCTCCAACTCCGGTGACACATCTTTTTATGTAGAAATCTTTTCTGTTTTAAAAATCTGTCAGCTCCGCTTTTCTCTTTTCAAGGAAAGCCTGCATTCCTTCAGCCTTGTCATGAGTGGAAAATGCCAGGCCGAAAAGGTTTGCTTCCAGCTTCAGGCCGCTTTCAAGATCCGTATCCATGCCGGTGTTGATGGCCTGTTTGGCAAGGGTGACGCCAAAGCTTGCTTTTGACATGATTTTTTTAGCCATTGCCTTGCAGTAGTCAAGAAGCTCTTCCTGGGGAACTACTTTGTTGGCCAGGCCGATGCGGTAAGCTTCCTGGGCATCGATCTGATCGGTGGTAAAGATAAGTTCTTTTGCGCGTCCTTTTCCAATCAGTCTGGGAAGACGCTGCGTGCCTCCGAAGCCGGGAAGAATACCCAGGTTTACTTCCGGCTGTGCAAATTTTGCATTTTCGGCCGCGATACGGATATCACAGCACATGGAAATCTCACAACCGCCGCCCAGCGCATATCCGTTAACGGCTGCGATAGTCACCTGAGGCATGTTTTCAAATTTCTTAAATGTTTCGGCAGCCAGCAATGCCATGGCGCGCCCCTCCATTGGGGTGGCATTTACCATTTCGGAGATATCTGCGCCTGCGACAAAAGATTTCTGTCCGGAGCCTGTCAGAATCACAACCTTTACATCTTTGGCTTTTTCAATCGCTGCAGCAATATCACCTAACTCGGCCAGCGTTTCGCTGTTCAGTGCATTTAAAGATTTTGGGCGGTTAATTGTTATAACTGCAATACCGTCTTCGATTTCCACTAACAGATTGTTGTAGTTCTTTACTTCCATGATTTGTTCCTCCTGATTTGAATGTTTTTGATAAAATCTCCTGCGTCATTGGCGCTGCTCTTATAAACAGGAGTATATCACAGTTATAAATGAATGTGAATAGTTTTGGTGTAAAAAATATAGCATGCTAATAATTGATAAATAATCAATAAGCATGCTAAAAATTGGTACATATAGATAAAAAAATATATTATTTTTGGGGAAAATACCTCTGGAAAGGGGAAAAATCATCTTTCGAAAAAAGATTCTTTCGTCTAAAACCACAAAAATAGAGCCTGATTTTCTATAGTGAAGGGAAGCTGCATCAGGAGGGGAACCGAAAGCTGTTACATTCCATCCACTTTTGCTGTTGTATTGTCTACCAGCTTTGCTGTCATTTTACTATCAATCCAGCAGTTGTTTTAAGTACGCAGCAGTTTTTGTGTTAACATTCATCGCTTTGTCCGGAATCCGGAGCATAACAGGTGATTCGCTGTACGGAGTGTAAGAGACGGCCGGAGGGGCGGCCGTTCGGTTCCCTGACGCAGAATGAGCATCGTCAGCATGCGTGATATAAAGCAACAAGTTAAATGTTAACTAATAATTAGCATGCTAGATGTTTCTTGTTCGTATGATAATCTATTTTCAGCGTTTCGTCAATATACAGATTTCATAATTAGATGGAATGATTTTTGTGCATGGTTATCACCGGCGGTTGTGGTGTGCAGTAAAAGATAATCAGAAAATTCACGATAAATTACTATTTACACAGAAAATATATTCTTGTATCATTATACCCACAAAGAATAGACAGAGAAAATATTCGAATTAAAAATATAAAAATAAAGGAGGGTATGCGGTGTGGAAGTTAAAATTGCATTGGTTTCACCTAAACGCGGCTTTTTTAAGAATGCCGGACAGATTTTTGCCGAGCATAACAAACTGATACCTGAGCCGGATGACGGTATTCAGTGCAGATACTGTCTCGAAGAAATGGAAATCAAAAGCAGTGACGTGTCGGATGCCGAGAAGTTTAATCTGCAGAGATATGATGCGGTAATTGCCAGAGGGATAACCGCGGATCTTTTGCGCAGAAGACTGCCGGGACTTACGGTCATCGATATCCCGGTATCGGGAACTGATTTAATCTATTGCCTGAAGACGGCCAGAGACCTGTATCTGGGACAGAACATAGGGATAGTGGGAAGCAGAAACATGATTCTTGGGGCAGACCATATCGGGGAAATTCTTGGAATGGAGGTAAAGATGTATTTCCGCGATGCCCCGGGGGATGTCGTGAGTGTACTGGGGCGGGCGGTTAAGGACGGATGTGAAGTAATTATAGGCGGTGTCGAGAGCTGTCAGTTCGCGAAAAAGCACGGCTTAGAATGTCTGCTGATTCACACAGGCAAACCGGCTTTGTGGTATGCGTTCGGTGAGACAAAGCGTGTTTTCCGGATGAAACTGTACCAGCAGCGCAGGATACTTCTGATACAGACTGTACTGGACAATTCTTCCGAAGGAATTGTTCTTGTGGGGCCGGACAAGAAAATCATGCTGTATAACAATAAGGCGCAGAATATTTTAAGTATAACTTCAGACATGACGGAAGAAAATTTAGAAAAACTGTTCGGCATCCATCCTCTTCCGGCGTTTTTGTGCGACAGTGAAAGTTATTATAACGAAATCATCGTTTGTAAAGATAAAAAACTGTCGGTTAATAAGTTCCCGGTCCATCTAAAAGACAGTCCGGTCTGCTACGTGGTGTCCTTTCAGAATGTCAGCCAGCTCCAAAATGCGGAGAAGGTCATTCGAAAGAAAGTAAAAAATCTCGGATGGACAGCTAAATATACTTTTGACGATATTATCGGCAGCAGCCCGGCCATCAGAGAATTAATACGGAAGGCCCGGCGCTATGCCGAGACAGATTCGGATATTCTGCTTATTGGTCAATCCGCGACAGGCAAAGAATTGCTGGCACAAAGTATACATAATGCAAGTGACCGGAAAAAGGGGCCTTTTGTAGCCATCAATTGTGCCGCGCTCAGCCAAAATCTGCTTGAGAGTGAATTATTCGGATATGTGGACGGCGCCTTTACCGGTGCACAGAAAGGCGGTAAAGAAGGGCTGTTTGAACAGGCACATACCGGAACAATATTTCTAGACGAAATTGGAGAGGTTCCTCTGGAGCTGCAGGCGAAACTTCTGCGTGTGATTCAGGAGAGAGAGGTGATGAGGATTGGTGATAATAAAATGATCCTTGTCGATATACGCATTGTGGCCGCAACGAACCGGGATCTGAATCAGTACGTGAGGGAGAATAAATTCCGGCTGGATCTGTATTACCGGCTGGACGTTCTGCATCTGAAGCTTCCGACATTGAATGAAAGAGGCCATGATATTGGCATTTTGGCCTAATATTTATTAAACCGGAAAAAGGAGATGTACTGTACGCGGCTGGGCGACATCAGGCTTACGAAAGAAGCCGGTGAATTGCTGGAAAGAATAGAATGGAAGGGGAACATCCGCCAGTTGAATAATATCTGCATGCGGTTGATTGTAAACAGCGACACCGACGAGATAGGAGCAAAAGAAATATACAGTGTGCTGAACCAGGAAGAATGGACGGATGGTGCTCCGGCCGGGGAACAGGCGCCAGGTGAGGTAAACTTGGAAGACAGGGGTGAGGTAAATAATGCGGGGGCAAAAATGGCAGCGGCAGCTCATTTAAGGGAGCCGGAAGAAACAGCCCGGATCAGGGAAGCTCTGGATTACTATTCCTATAACCGCCAGAAAACGGCCAAAGCTCTTGGCATGAGCCGTTCGACGCTTTGGCGGAAAATGAAAAAGTATCATTTTATTTAATATGAAACAAATTTAAAACATCTGGAAAACAAATTAGAAACATTTTTGAGACGTTTAGAATGTATGTTGGGACATACTTCCGGCAAAGAGCAAAAAGTATTGAAATGCGTAACCATGGGAAAAAAGTAGAAAGCGGCTGACAAAGTCTGATAAATACAGACTTGTCAGCTCTTTTTTTAGCAGTGGACGGACGCAGGGATACGTTTGGAACAGAGGATGATGAAAAGTTGGTACGCAGCTTGCTCTATACTGCAGGTGAATGGGGTTACAGATTTACAATCAGGGAGCAGTATGCGAAGAAAAATACGGAAAGGGGAGGGGAAGTCAACAGGAGAGAAACAGAGCAAGATACGCGCTTCCTGCAAAAAAATTAACGAATCAGGAGGGTAGTTTATGGAGCAGAGTACGTTAGCTATTATTATTGTATTGCTCGCCATTGTCTCATTTGCGCTGGAGAAAATTCCGGTTGCGCTGACAGCCATATTGGCGTCACTGGCAATGGCCATATTTGGGATTACTGATTACAGTAAAGCATATTCGGATTTCGGTTCTCAGGCGGCTGTAATGGTGGCAGCCATGATGATTTGCGGAAATGCCTGTTTCGATAACGGCGTTGCGCAGGCCATGGGTAATAAGATTACAAAAATAGGTTTGGGCAAAAACGAACGTCTGCTGGTGACGGTCATGACAGGCTTTGCCGTTTTTCTGTCAGCATTCTTTTCGAATTCGGCAGTTGTGGCCATGATGATTCCGCTGGTCGCTTCCGTGGTTTCGAAATCAGGGGGAAGATGTACTAATAAAAGAGTGCTGATGGCGGTTGGAATGGGTTCTGCGGCAGGCGGCTTTTGCACCCTTTCAGGTTCTACCCCGCAGGTTGCTGCCCAAACCATCTTGGAAACAACGCCGGGGTGTACGCCCATGCACTATTTTACGCTGGCAAAGGCAGGGATCCCGCTGTGTCTGATAGTAATCATTTATTTCGCAACAGTTGGATACTGGCTGGAAAAGAAATCGCTGAAATTTGAGGATGTATGCCCGGTTGAACTCACGAATGAGGAGGAGGGGGAGAGCAAACCGGTGGACAAACGGAAGTTCTGGCTGACGGCAATTATCATGATTCTGGTTGTGGCAGGATTTGTGTCGGGAATCTGGAACATTGCAGTGGTGGCCATGGTCGGAGCAACCCTTATGATATTGACGGGCTGCGTGGGGCTTAAGGATGCATTTCACGGCATTGATTGGAACACCATAGTAGTACTGGCCTGTTCGCAGGGATTTGCCAAAGGGATGGAGACATCCGGTGCGGGCCAGCTTATCGCTGACACCACACTCAACGTTCTGGGGGACAAGGCGACGGTCTTTGTCGTATTGGGTATCATCATTGTACTGAGTGTTATATTGACCAATATAATGAGCAATATTGCAACGGGAACCATGATGTTTCCCATCGTGATTGCCCTGGCTAATGGTATGGGAGTGAACCCCACCACCTTTGTAATTGCAGTGGTGATTGCCTGCCAGTGTGCATTTGCCACGCCGGTAGGAACTCCCTGTGTAACGCAGACGATGGTGGGCGGTTATAAGTTTATGGATTATGTAAAAATTGGCCTGCCGTTAAATATCATTACTACGGTCGCAGCAGTCTTTCTAATCCCGCTTTGTTATGGGATTTAATGCTTATGTGTTCAATGTTTTAAAAGATAATTAATTTATTAACGAAGAAAGGACGTGAAATTATGTATAAAGTCTTAATTCCTCAGGACATACAGGAAGAAGGAAAACAGTATTTAAGAGAAAAGGGGTACGAGATACAGATAGGGAGCGGCTTTGACCGTGACACGTTAAAAAAAGAAATTTCCGTTGCCGATGCCGTGATCGCGCGGACCGCCGCTTATCCGGCCGATGTGATTGCAGCAGGAACAAAGCTCAAGGTTATTGCACGTTATGGAGTGGGTTATGACAATATAGACCTTAAGGCGGCAGAAGATATGGGGATTTATGTAACGATTGCCAAAGGATGCAATACCCGATCCGTAGCCGAGCATACGGCTGCGCTGATGCTGGCCTGTGCGAGAAATATTACACAAATTTATGAGGAATTAAAAAGAGGGAATTTTGCCATAAGGAATGCTCTGCCGGGGATGGAACTGAGAGGAAAAACCTTTGGAATAGCCGGCATTGGGGCAATCGGGTTTGAGACGGCAAAGATAGTCCATGACGGATTTTCAATGGAAGTGCTGGCATTTGACCGGTACGCGGACAGAAGCGTTTATCCGAAATGGATACACTTTGTGGACACGCTGGATGAGCTGCTGAAAAATGCTGATGTTTTGAGTCTCCATACACCGCTTACTTCCGAGACAGAGCATATGATTAACCGGGATGCCATGCGGCTGATGAAGCCGTCTGCCATTATTATCAATGCGGCAAGGGGGCCTATCTGGGATGAACGTGATTTATATGAAGCGCTAAAAGAAGGAACCATTGCAGCTGCGGGCTCTGATGTATTTGAGCAGGAGCCGCCGGATGCCAGGTTTCCGTTGTTTGAACTGCCGAATTATATTGCATCCGCACACAATGCCGCTCTGACAAAGGAGGCAAACGCGGCCGTTTCCTTAAGCTGTGCACATGCGGTAGATGATGTTCTCAGCGGCAGGGAACCGGAATTTCCGATTATCAGGCCGGACAAATGAAGAGACAGCGGAAAGCAAACGTAATAGATAATTTATTTCATATCACTTATATTAGAGGAGGACATCCATATGGGTAAAACATTTTTTGACAATACTGTGATGAAGAAACTGAAAAACCATGAGCCGGTATGCGGCTGCTGGTCACAGGGGTCGAGCCACGTCAATGCCGAGATTATGGCTGAGGCCGGATTTGATTTGATGATCATTGATATGGAGCATTCCCAGTTGTCACTGCAGGATACGGTACATATAATCCAGACGACAAAAGGAACGGGCTGCGCCCCGTTTGTCAGGACGCCGTGGAACGATATGGTTTGGATCAAGCAGGCTCTGGATACAGGCGCTTACGGCATTCATGTACCTTATGTTTCCACAAGAAAAGAGGCTGAATACGCCGTAAAATGCTGCAAATATGCGCCGCAGGGTGTCCGTGGAATCGCAGGCAGCCAGAGAGCCACAAACTTCAGTCTTTCAAAGGCTGATTATTATGCCAGAGCGAATGAGGATGTGATTGTGATGATTGCGATTGAAACTCCGGAAGGAGTGGGCAATATCAGGGAGATTGCATCTGTAGAAGGAGTGGATGGAATCTTTATCGGTCCGGCGGACCTTTCAACCTCCATGGGATATATGGCAAACCCGTCGGTTCCGGAGGTCCAGGCGGCAATCCGCGAAATAGAAGAGGGGACCAAAGAATGCGGAAAGTTCCTTGCCACGATAGCATCCAGTGCAAAAGCTGCGAAACCGTTATATGACAGAGGATATACGATGGTTGCCCTGCTGTCCGATACGACCGGACTGGCAAAACTGGCCGTCGATGCCGTAGATTATTTTAAAAATGAAATCCGGGGCTGCTGATACGGCATCCCAAATGACTTATTTGAATTTTTTATTCATCTTATAACCGTTCGTAAATAACATAGACAGAGGTTTGCCTGAAAATTAACAAGGGCAGCCTCTGTTTTGTCAAAAGGACATAAAGGATTAACTTTATCAGCCCCGTAAATATATAAAAAATGTACAATATTCACATTTTTATGTATAAAGGCTATAAAATTGAGGTAAAATGAGCAAAATAAAAAGTTTATAAATTCTTTGATAATTATTTGACAGGACTCCTGAAGAGTGCTAAGATATAGTTACTATCAATCTATGCAATTGTTTTATTTACGTGGCAAGTCATTTTTAAGGAGGAAATTTGATATGTCAAAGAAAGTCGTAATAGCAAGTGCATGCCGTACCGCCATCGGTTCCATGGGCGGTCAGCTCAGCACAGTGCCGGCAGCAGAGATGGGAGCTGTCGTTATTAAAGAAGCACTGAAGAGAGCTGGCGTAGCTCCGGAGCAGGTAGACCACGTTTACATGGGCTGTGTAATCCAGGCCGGCCTTGGTCAGAACGTGGCCCGTCAGATGTCCATCAAAGCAGGACTTCCGGTTGAAGTTCCGGCTGTAACGCTTAACGTCGTATGCGGCTCCGGTTTACAGTGTGTAAACTCAGCAGCAGAGATGATTATTGCAGGGGACGCTGATATTGTAGTAGCAGGCGGTGCAGAGAACATGTCCGCAGCACCATATGCGTTAATGAACGCACGTTACGGCTACCGTATGAACAACGCTCCTATGATCGACACCATGGTAAATGACGCCCTGTGGGATGCTTTCAACGGCTATCACATGGGAATCACCGCAGAGAACATCTGCGACAAGTGGGGCATCACAAGAGAAGAGCTTGACGAGTTCGCAGCCAGCAGCCAGCAGAAGGCTTGCGCAGCACGTGAAGCCGGCAGATTCAAAGACGAGATCGTTCCGATCGAAGTCAAGAAGAAAAAAGAAACAATCATTGTTGATACCGACGAAGGCCCACGTGCCGGTACAACAAAAGAATCACTTGCAAAACTTCGTCCGGCATTTAAACCAGACGGCGGACGTGTTACGGCAGGTAATGCTTCCTCTATCAACGACGGCGCAGCAGCAGTTGTTGTAATGAGCGAAGAAAAAGCAAAAGAACTGGGAATTACACCAATGGCTACATGGGTGGCAGGCGCACTTGGCGGCGTTGACCCGTCTATCATGGGTATCGGCCCTGTAGCAGCTACCAACAAACTTTTCAAGAGAACAGGCATGAAGGTTGAAGACCTTGACTTAATCGAGGCTAACGAGGCGTTTGCGGCACAGTCTATCGCAGTTGCCCGGGACCTTAACTTCAACAGCGATATCCTGAATGTAAACGGCGGTGCTATTGCCCTTGGTCATCCGGTAGGAGCTTCCGGATGCCGTATCCTTACTACATTGTTATACGAGATGCAGAAACGTGACGCTAAAAAAGGTCTTGCAACACTCTGTATCGGCGGCGGCATGGGATGTGCCACAATCGTCGAGAGAGACTAAGCAGTTAGAATAACCGGAACCTGTGGAGGGGGGACAACCCCCTCCACGCTCCGGCTGTTTCTGGTTTACAACATATGGATGTAAGGAGATGATGGCAATGGGGTTTGTTGATTACGAGGAGGATGGATACGTTGGCATTATGATCATCAACCGTCCCCAGGCGCTCAATGCGTTAAACAAGGATGTGTTAAAGGACATCGAAGCTGCTTTTGATGCAGTGGATCTTTCCAGAATCAGAACCATTATCCTGACGGGAGCAGGGGAGAAATCCTTTGTGGCCGGAGCCGATATCGCTGCGATGAGCACGATGACAAAGGCGGAGGGAGAAGCATTTGGCAAATTCGGCAATGATATTTTCCGTAAAATCGAGACTTTCCCGATTCCGGTTATTGCGGCGGTAAACGGTTTTGCACTCGGCGGCGGCAATGAGCTTGCCATGAGCTGTGATATCCGTATCTGTTCCGACAATGCCATGTTCGGCCAGCCGGAAGTTGGCCTGGGAATCACACCGGGATTCGGCGGCACCCAGAGACTGGCCCGTCTGATTGGCGTTGGAAAAGCAAAAGAGATGGTTTACGGCGCGAGAAACATCAAGGCGGATGAGGCATACAGACTGGGACTTGTCAATGCGGTTTACACACAGGAGGAACTGATGCCGGCAGCGAAGAAACTGGCTGCGGGCATTGCGAAGAATGCTCCTATTGCTGTGAGAAATTCTAAGAAAGCGATGAACGAAGGACTTCAGGTTGATATGGATCAGGCAATTGTCATTGAGGAAAAGGCATTCGGTGACTGCTTCGAGACAGAAGATCAGAAAGAAGGCATGACTGCTTTTCTCGAGAAACGGAAAGTGGACAATTTCAAAAACAAATAATAATGGATCAGGAGCCGGGAACAGCCCGGTTATCCGCATTTTGAAAAATCAGGAGGATTTGTCATGAAAGTTGGTATTATTGGTGCAGGAACAATGGGTTCCGGTATTGCTCAGGCTTTTGCCCAGGTAGAAGGCTACGAAGTATGTTTATGTGATATTAATGAAGAATTCGCCGCAAACGGCAAGCTGAGAATTGCAAAGGCATTTGAGAAGCGTGTTGCAAGAGGTAAAATGGATAAAGAAACAGCGGACAAGATTCTCAACAAGATACATACGGGAATCAAGACTATTTGTGCCGACTGTGATCTGGTAGTTGAAGCAGCAATCGAGGATATGGAAATCAAAAAACAGACCTTCAGAGAACTGGCTGCAATCTGCAAACCGGAGTGTATCTTCGCAACAAATACGTCTTCCCTGTCCATCACGGCAATCGGCGCAGGAATTGACAGACCGGTAGTAGGCATGCACTTCTTCAATCCGGCTCCTGTTATGAAGCTGGTTGAGGTTATCGCCGGACTGAATACACCGGTAGAGGCTGTTGATAAAGTAAAAGCAATCTCAGAAGAAATTGGAAAGATTCCGGTTCAGGTAGAGGAAGCTGCAGGTTTCGTAGTAAACAGAATCCTGATTCCAATGATCAATGAAGCTATCGGCATTTATGCTGAGGGCGAGGCAACTGTAGAAGGCATCGATACAGCTATGAAGCTGGGAGCAAGCCATCCGATGGGACCGCTGGCTCTGGGAGATCTGATCGGCCTTGACGTAGTACTGGCTATCATGGAAGTATTACAGGCTGAGTCAGGAGATCCGAAATACCGTCCGCACCAGATGCTTAGAAAGATGGTACGCGGCGGCAAGTTAGGACAGAAATCCGGCGAGGGCTTCTATAAGTACAATTAATTTTTGAACCGCATCAGGCGAGCCAAAGCCGCCTTTAAGCGCTATATAAGAAAATGATGGAGGAATAGACATGGATTTTACATTAAGTAAAGAGCATGAAATGGCGAGGAAGTTGTTCCACGACTTCGCCGAAACAGAAGTAAAACCTTTAGCACAGGAAGTTGACGAGACAGAACATTTCCCGACAGGCACAGTTGAGAAGATGCAGAAGCTTGGCTTTATGGGAATTCCGGTTCCGAAGGAGTACGGCGGCCAGGGCTGTGACCCGTTAACATACGCTATGTGCGTAGAGGAGCTTTCAAAGGTTTGTGGTACTACAGGCGTTATCGTATCCGCACACACCTCTCTTTGCTGTGACCCAATCCAGACTTACGGTACGGAAGAGCAGAAACAGAAATTCCTGGTTCCACTTGCAAAAGGTGAGAAATTAGGCGCTTTCGGCTTAACAGAGCCGGGAGCCGGTACAGATGCACAGGGACAGCAGACGAAGGCAGTTTTAGACGGAGACGAGTGGGTACTCAACGGTTCCAAAATCTTCATCACGAACGGTAAAGAAGCTGATGTCTACGTAATCATCGCCGTAACAGGCATTAAAGAAGATGCAAGAGGCAGAAAGAAAAAAGAAATCTCTGCATTTATCGTAGAAAAAGGAACGCCGGGATTCACCTTCGGAACAAAAGAGAAGAAGATGGGTATCCGTGGTTCAGCAACTTACGAGCTTATTTTTACAGACTGCAGAATCCCGAAGGAGAACATCTTAGGACAGCAGGGTAAAGGCTTTGGTATCGCTATGCATACTCTGGATGGCGGACGTATCGGTATCGCTGCACAGGCTCTCGGCCTTGCAGAAGGAGCGCTTGAAAGAACCGTTGAGTACGTTCAGGAAAGAAAACAGTTCGGACGTACAATCGGACAGTTCCAGAATACACAGTTCCAGCTTGCTGATATGGCTACAAAAGTTAAAGCGGCTCAGCTCCTTGTTTACAGAGCAGCTATGGCTAAGAAGACACAGAAGGTTTATTCTGTAGAAGCAGCTATGGCTAAATTATACGCAGCAGAGGTTGCTATGGAAGTTACAACCAAGGCTGTTCAGCTTCACGGCGGTTACGGCTACACAAGAGAGTACGATGTAGAGCGTATGATGCGTGATGCTAAGATTACAGAGATCTACGAAGGAACATCTGAAGTTCAGAGAATGGTTATTTCCGCTTCCCTGTTAAAATAAGATTTCCTGGCAATAGATTGTAAAGTATCTCAATTAGTGAGAAAAAACATGAATAAGGAGTGAACATACCGTGAAAATAGTAGTTTGTATTAAACAGGTTCCGGATACCAAAGGCGGAGTTAAATTTAATCCTGATGGTACTCTTGATAGAGGCGCAATGCTTACAATTATGAACCCAGACGACAAAGCTGGTCTGGAAGCTGCTCTTCGTTTGAAAGATCAGTATGGCGCAGAAGTTACCGTAGTTACCATGGGTCTTCCGAAGGCTGAAGAAGTTCTTCGTGAGGCTATGGCTATGGGCGCAGACAATGGCGTATTAGTAACAGACAGAGTATTAGGCGGCGCAGATACATGGGCAACATCCCAGACACTGGCAGGCGCTATCCGCAATTTAGAGTATGACTTAATCATCTCCGGCCGTCAGGCTATCGATGGTGATACGGCACAGGTTGGTCCGCAGATCTCCGAGCACCTTGGAATCCCGGTAATCAGCTATGCACAGAAAATCAGAGAAATTAATCTCGAAGACAAATATATCGTTGTTGAGCGTCAGTATGACGACAGATATCATGTAGTTAAGGCTCAGTTACCATGTTTACTGACAGCTCTTGCAGAGTTAAATGAGCCGCGTTACATGACTCCGGGCGGAATCTTCGATGCTTACGCAAAAGAAATCACCGTATGGGGAAGAAAAGACCTGATAGATGTAGAAGATTCCAACTTAGGTTTAAAAGGTTCTCCAACTCAGATCGCCAGGGCTTCCGATAAAGTCAGAAAGGGCGCCGGCGAGCAGGTTAACTTAGATCCGGCTGCTTCCGCAGATTATATCGTAAGCAAATTGGCAGCAAAACACGTAATTTAAAAATCAGAGAAAAGAGTGGTGAATAAGATGAACTTAGAAGCATATAAGGGAGTATTTGTCTTTGCACAGCAGGTTGATAACGTAATCGGCGGTATCGCATTCGAGCTGATTGGCAAAGGAAAAGATTTAGCAAAAGACTTAAACACAGAGGTAACGGCTGTCTTAGTCGGTTCCGATGTAAAGGGCCTTGCGGATAAACTGGCGGAATACGGTGCAGACAAGGTTATCGTCGTTGATGATCCCGAATTAAAAGAGTACAGAACAGAGCCTTACACACATGCTCTTGCATCTGTTATCGAGAAATACAAACCGGAGATCTTCCTGATTGGTGCCACGGCAATCGGCCGTGATCTTGGACCGCGTGTTTGCGCAAGAATCCATACAGGCTTAACGGCAGACTGTACGCAGCTCGATATCGGAGATTTCCCAATCAATCCGATTCCGGGCAAGGAGACGAAACATAACCAGTTACTGATGACACGTCCTGCATTCGGCGGTAACACAATCGCTACCATCGCCTGCCCGGAATTCCGTCCTCAGATGGCTACCGTACGTCCAGGCGTTATGAAGAAAGCTCCGAAGGTTAAAGGCGCTAAAGCTGTAATCGAAGAGTTCAACCCAGGATTTACACCAAACAGCCAGTATGTAGAGATCCTTGACATCGTTAAGGCTGTAACTGACACTGTAGATATCATGGACGCTAAGATCCTCGTATCCGGCGGCCGTGGAATGGGCGGTCCGGATAACTTCAAGATTCTTGAAGAACTGGCAGAAGCAATCGGCGGAACAGTAAGCTGCTCCCGTGCTGTTGTAGATGCAGGCTGGAAGCCAAAAGATTTACAGGTAGGCCAGACTGGTAAGACAGTTCGTCCTAACGTTTACTTTGCAATCGGTATCTCCGGAGCAATTCAGCATCTGGCAGGTATGGAAGAGTCTGATATCATCGTTGCAATTAACAAAGATGAGACAGCTCCTATCTTCGACGTAGCTGATTACGGCGTTGTAGGCGATCTGAACAAGGTTGTGCCTATGCTGACAGAGAAGATTAAAGAAGCTAAGGCTGCTGCAAAAGATAACTAATCTTCTGTAACAGAATTATAATTTAATATAGGGCGGCCCCTGAGGCCGGCCGGATAAAGCACCGCAAAACAGATGTGAAAACAGGTTTTGCGGTGCTTTTTTTGTACCATAAGATCCTGAAAAGCGGCAGCAACAGCCATTTGCCTGTTACCCTTTGTGCTGAATAACTTTTGGAAATTAAGAAAACCCAATAGTATAATGGCCGTATCAAAGGATAAGAATAGGAACCGCAAGGAGGATGTTATGATCAAAAGAGAAGGTACTGTGGATTATGCATTGGAGAAAAGTGTTTACGTGGAAATGAGAATCAGCCGGCTGAAAGAAAAAATGTCGGCGAATGGGATTGACGCGGTAATTATCCGGAAACCGGAGACGGCCTTTTATTTTAGTAACTTTAATCCGGTATTAAATAGCCATCCGGCTTTTGTTGTAGTGACTCTTGATGCTGAACCCTGTCTTCTGGTGCATTCCATCCGCTGCGCTCATGCAAAAGAGGAAGGGGCTCTGAAACGGGTAGAGCTGTATGGGAAATGGGGAGCCAATGTTCCTCTGGCGGGTAAAGCGGCAGATGCCATCCGATTGCTGGTTGGAAAAGAGAAGCTGTGTTTGGGGATGGAGCTTGATGATATCAGCATGGATTTCTACCAGGAGATTCAGGAGGTACTTCATCCTGATAAAATTGTCTCTGTTTCCGGGCTTGTTAATATGATGAAAATTATTAAAGATGAATATGAGATAAGCTGTATCCGAAAGTCAGCACGGCTTGTTGACAGAGGGGTTGAGACTGCCATTCATGCGTTGGAACGGGGATGCTCTGAGGCCGAAGCAGCTACAGAGGGGCAGTATGCAATGAGAAAGCTATGGCATGAAAAGTTTCCGGATATGGAGGTATGCGGTTTTGGAACATCAGAGGGAGGCATGATTGACAGTCTGCATGTCTGGTGCCTGTCAAACGGACATATTGCTTACGGCTGCGATTGCCCAAAGCATTATCATCCCCAAAATGGTGATTTGACACTTCCTATGGCCTGGGCAAAGACCGGCGGCTACCATGCTGAGAATGAGAGAACCATCATAATCGGAGAGCTGGACAGCTATAAACGCAGAGCTTATGACGGAATGTTAAGAGCAAGAGAAAGTATCTTTAATATCCTTCGTCCGGGAACTGCCTTTGAAGATTTGTACCGGGCAGCGGCACAGGTTTATACAGATTATGGTTTTGGTGATATCCTGCCCGGACGGGTGGGGCATGGCATCGGCTGTTCCGCCCATGAGTTTCCGTCACTGGCAATGGGGAATAAAATTACTCTAAAGCCCGGTATGGTGATAACGGTGGAACCGGGCCTTATGGATAAGGGATGGGGCGGCGTGCGCCACTCCGACACAGTCCTGATTACGGAGGAGGGGTACGAGTCCCTGACAAAATACAATATGGGAGAAATTTCCATACAAATCAGGGGATAATCTCCTATATCTCCTGTTCCCCCAGCATCATCCGGACAGTGCTGATAAATGCCATCAGGGTTTTTGATTGATATTTTTTCGAAAGATAATTTACCACGATCGGCCTTTGACTGAGTTTATCCTCGATAACACAGATTTTATGGTGTGAAAAATCATAGTAGGAATAGCGGATAAACGTCATGGGACAGACGATGGCTCCCAGCCCTTCGGAGCACATGGACAGCAGCGTTCCGACATTGATCGTTTCAAGGAATATATTTGGCGTGATTCCGATTTTCCGGAAGAACTTTTCGCAGAAATTTCCTATCTTCGTATCATTGGTTATTGAAATAAAGGGAAGCTTTTCCAGACACATGAGTCCCTTCTCATAGGAGAGGGAAGAACCGTGTATGGTATCGTCACTGGGGAAATACTCCGCCAAAAGAACATCGGGAACAACGATTACAAAACTTTCACCGTAAAGGGGGATGCTTGTAATCCTCTGGGTGTCTGTCGGCAGAAAACCGATGCTGACGTCCAACTGGCCGTTTTTGAGCGCATCCTCCACTTCGGTCGTATTACCCTCGAACAGTTTGAGCTTGACAGACGGGTATTGCCGGTGGAATGTGTTGATGATGGAAGGCAGAAGAACCTGCGCCCGGACATGAGTGCTTCCAACGGTAAGGGAGCCGCCGATAAAACCGCTGATGTCCACCAGCTCCTGTTGCAGATCGCTTTGGATGGCAACCAGCTCTGCGGCCCGTTTCTTCAGATGAAAACCGGCGGGAGTAAGCGTCAGGGGGGTGCCTCTGTTGAACAGAGGCACTCCGAAAAAGTCTTCCAGCTTCATGATGTGGCCACTTAATGACTGCTGTGTGATATATAGCTTGTCCGCTGCTTTTCTGAAATTCATTTCTTCAGAAAGCACTAAAAAGTATTGTAGGTTAAGAAAGTTAATCAAAAAGATGGCCCCCTTCTAATAAGCGAAATTTATTGTGGCGATATAATGTCTCATTAATAAGCTATAGTATACCACCAGGCCGGTTGAGAAGCAAATATGGAATATCAAGAAATGCCGATTTGCAGCAGCAGTTTATGACAGGCAAACGCCTGTTAGCTTGTCAGAGGAAAGCTGTTAGACAAAATGTGCAATAATTTGTATATTTATAGTAACTATTCTGAAAGTTGTTTGGGATTTTAAGAGTAGATAGAAGAGGAGGAATATACCTATGAAGAAAAAATTGATGGCATTATTGCTGGTATTTACAATGACGGCCGGTACTCTCGCAGGCTGTGCGACGCCTGGTTCTTCCGAAAAACCGGCAGCTTCTGAGACCGGCGCTAAACAGGGAGAAGAAGGCAAAAGCGCAGGGCAGGAGGACAGGATTACGCTCACCTATGCACAGACAAAGGATGTGGACAGCCTGGATCCCAGAAATGCGACATCCACGATCACGGCAGCCATGATGGCCCAGATTTTCAGCGCTCTGGTGACTACCGACGAAGATTATAATATCGTATGTGATGCGGCTGAGTCGTATGAGCTAATCGACGACTGCACTTATAAATTCACATTAAAAAAGGGAATTAAATTTCACGACGGCGTGGAGATGACGAGCGAAGATGTGAAGTATACGATGGATACCATTCGCGCGGAAGGAGCTGACTATAAATTAAAAAGTGATTTTTCTTTTATGTACTGTGAGCCCATCGACGATTATACCATGTATATCAAGACAGATGAGCCGAACGCCTCCACACTGCTCCGTTTAAATTACATAAAGATTATTCCAAAGCATTACGTGGAACAGGTTGGAGACAGCGAATTTAATGCCAAACCGATAGGCTCAGGCCCTTACAGGATGGTTGAGTGGAATAAAGATGCATCAATTAAACTGGAAGCGTTTTCCGACTATTTTGGAACGAAACCGTCAGCCGACGAGCTGATATGCAAGGTGATTCCGGAGGCGTCGGCCAGGATTGCAGCCCTGGAGGCAGGGGAGGTTGATTTAATCAGCGCCGTAACCACCAGCCAGATTTCGCGTCTGAACAGCCTTGGCAATATAGAGGTGGTGTCCAAACCGACTACCCGTACCGTCTATTATACAATGAACAGCTTCGGTGACAGTCCGGTGACGGATTTAAAAGTACGGCAGGCCATCAACATGGCGATAGATAAGGATACCCTGGTACAGGGCGTGCTGGACGGCTATGGACAGCCCTGTAATTCACTGGCGCTCCCGATGTTTGAGGGCTATGATGAGTCGGTCAGGGGATATGAATACGATCCGGAGGCAGCAAAAGCGCTCCTTGCTGAAGCAGGCTACCCGGACGGCTTCGAGGTGGAAATGGAGGGTTCTTTCTCAGGACTCAGCAATGCAGCCGATATCGCACAGGCTGTGGGAGCCCAGCTGGCAGAAGTGGAAATAAAGACCGTGATAGTGGAAAAGGACAGCAATACGATTAAGGATGAATATGAGGCAAAGACAACCTCGCCGCTGACGTTTTACAGTTTCGGAGGCCCTTACAATAACATAAATCTGATCATGAAATGTGTACTGGGAACAGGGGAAAGATATTCAGCCTGGAGCGATCCGGAATATGATAAACTTGTGCATGATATCGATACTGCCGTAGATCCGGCTGTCAGCCAGGAGGCTTATACCGCAATCCAGCAATACCTTGTGGATCACGCCCCGGTAGTTCCGCTGTATCAGACGCATGCGATTTATGCGTACAATAAATATAAAATCAGCCAATGGATTCCCAGGGCAGATGAGATGCTGATACTAAATAATGCAAAAATTGACAAATAAACAGGTGTGATAAATATCTGTGATAGATAAGCAAAAAATAAAATTTGGGAGGATTCTGCGAGATGAGAAACATTTTGCAGAATCCTTTTCAAAAATGAAAGGGCAAGGGGCATATGGCAAAATATCTGGGCAAGCGGCTTCTGCAGTCGCTGATTGCAATACTTGGTATCACGATAATTGTTTTTCTTGTATTAAATATCGCCGGCGATCCGGTGGCTCTTATGCTGCCGGAGACTGCATCCTTTGAGGAAATTGCAGCGATGCGGGAGAAGATGGGATACAATGATCCCATTTTTGTTCAATATTTCAGGTTCCTGGGAAATGCGTTACATGGAGATTTTGGGATGTCCTATAACTACGGTGTACCGGCTTTGCAGATAGTTCTGGAGAGGGTACCGGCCACCGTTACGCTGGCTTTGGCAGCCATGGGAATTTCTCTTTTGATTGGCATTCCCGCGGGAATTATCTCCGCTGTAAAAAGAAATACGGTTCTGGATACGGTGATCCGTTCCCTGGCTCTTCTGGGACAGTGTGTACCTGCATTCTGGCTGGGAATTATGATGATGCTCCTTTTTTCAGTCAAACTCAAACTGCTCCCGACATCCGGATTTGACTCCTGGAGCGCACTTTTTATGCCGGCGTTTACACTGGGAGTATTCACGGCTGCGACGATTACAAGAATGCTGCGTTCCAACATGATCGAGATTATGAGCAAGGAATACATAGACGTGGCAAAAGCAAAGGGACTGAAGAATTTTGCGGTGGTAATGAAGCACGCCTTTAAAAATGCTCTCAGTTCCGTCCTGACCGTAGTCGGCCTGCAGATTGCAGGATTATTGGGAGGCTCCGTGATAACGGAAACGGTATTTTCGTGGCCGGGGATTGGACGGCTTCTGGTACAGTCCATCAATAACAGTGATTTTATGGTGGTAGAGGTCATCGTCATCTTGATGGCAGTTACCTTTGTCGTCGTAAACTTTATTGTGGATGTCCTCTACTGCGTCATTAATCCGAGAATCCGTTTACAGTGAGGAGGAAACAGTTATGTGGAAAAGCTTAAAAGACAGCAAAACAGGGCTGATTGGCGTAATTATTGTTTTGGTCGTATTTATTACGGCGGTTACTGCCACTCTGATTGTGCCTTATGATCCTGCAAAACAGGATTTGGTTAATAAACTGATGAATCCTGTATTTGCAGGAGGTACAACAAAGCATCTTCTGGGTACGGATCAGCTGGGGCGCGATATCCTGTCCAGAATCATTTACGGCAGCAGGGTTACAATTCTGGTTGCATTCTCAGGAACCATCTGTGCAGGAATCCTTGGGATCACGCTGGGAGCTTTGGCCGGTTATTACGGGAAATGGGTGGACTCCGTGATTATGCGTATTGTGGATATCCAGCTTTCATTCCCATTCGTACTTTTGGCCCTGTTTGTTGCCGCCGTCCTGGGACGTAGTCTGAGGAATATTATTTTAATCGCAGCCATCAGCAACTGGGTACAGTATGCGAGGCTGATCAGGGGTGAGATTCTCTCAGTCCGTGAGATGGAATATATTGAGGCAATACGCTCCGTGGGAGGGAAGAACGGGCGTATTATCCTTTACCATATCATTCCCAATGTTATCAGTCCAGTGATAGTTCAGGCGACGCTGGGAATGGCCCGAATCATACTAATGGAGGCGTCCCTGAGCTATCTGGGACTTGGCGTTCCCCTCGAAATTCCGACATGGGGAAGAATGCTGTCGGACGGCCGCGACTATATGCTGACAAATCCCTGGCTTGCAATCCTTCCGGGAATTGCAATCACTGTGACAGTTCTCGGCGTCAATCTGATGGGCGACTGGCTGAGAGATTACCTGGATCCGAAGCTGAATGTGTAACCGTGAGAGGAGGAAACAAAGTGAGTGAACCGATTTTAAAAGTTGAACATTTAAACGTAGTGTTTCACACCAAATATGGAGAAGCCTCTGCGGTAAATGATGTGAGCTTTTCGCTGAAGAAGGGGGAAAAACTGGGGCTTGTAGGAGAGTCCGGATCGGGTAAGAGCGTTACGTCCAAAAGCATTATCAGGCTCCTGTCTTTCCCGCCGGCCCAGATTTCCGGAAAAATCATGTTTGAGGGTATAAACCTGCTGGAACTGCCGGAAGGGAAGATGTCTTCATACCGGGGAAACCGTATATCGATGATCTTCCAGGAGCCGATGGTAAGTCTGAATCCCTTATATACCATAGAGAACCAGATGATGGAGATTCTGTCCCGGCATGAAAAAATCGGAAAAAAGGAGGCCCGGGAACGGGTGCTTCAGATGCTGAAGACGGTGGAGATCCCGTCCCCGGAGGCGAGGCTGAAGCAATATCCCTTTGAGATGTCAGGGGGAATGCGTCAAAGGATTATGATTGCAATGTCATTACTTTGCCATCCGCAAATCCTGATTGCGGATGAACCAACCACTGCGCTCGATGTAACGATTCAGGCCCAGATTCTGGACTTGCTGAATCATCTGAACCAGACCTTTGGGACATCAATTATCATGATTACTCATGATTTGGGTGTGATTGCAGAGATGGCCGACAATGTGGCGGTCATGTACGCGGGCAGCATTGTCGAGAAGGCTCCGGTCAAAGAGCTTTTTGAATCACCGAAACATCCTTACACGGAGGGGCTTTTGGGCTCTATTCCAACCATGGAAGACAGCGGAAAACCGTTGGAAACAATTGAAGGAAATGTGCCCAGCATTTATGCTCTCCCCGAAGGCTGCGCGTTCAGGAACCGCTGCAGGTATGCCCGTCCGTGCTGTGGGAAAAAGAAACCAGAGGAAATAACTCTGGGTAACAGAACCGTAGCCTGTCTGAAGTATACAAATGAATGGGGGTGAGTTGCAGATGAAGACGGATAACGATATTTTAATGGAAGTAAGAAATTTAAGGAAGTGGTTCCCGGTCTCCGGCGGACTGGGGAAAGAGAAAAAGTACGTCAAGGCCGTGGACGACGTTAATCTCATCATAAAGAAAGGGGAAACACTGGGGATCGTGGGCGAGTCGGGATGCGGTAAATCCACCTTTGCCAGATTGATACTGAGGCTGATTGAAGCTACGGAGGGGCAGGTGATTTTTAAAGGCAGGGATCTGATGAAGCTGTCGGAGGAAGAGATGAGAAGAACCAGACTGCATATGCAGATGGTGTTTCAGGATCCCTATGCCTCGCTGAATCCCAGAATGAGGGTCGGAAGTATTTTAAGCGAGCCGTTTGTTATCCATAGGCTGTGTTCGGAAAAAGAAGCAAAGAAGAAGGCGGCTGAGCTTTTGGAACTGGTTGGTCTTGGCAGTGACAGCCTTAAAAAATATCCTCATGAGTTTTCCGGAGGACAGCGGCAGCGCATCTGTATCGCCAGGGCCCTGGCGGTGAGCCCTGATATGCTGGTCTGCGATGAATGCGTCTCCGCGCTTGACGTATCAATTCAGGCACAAATTATCAATCTGCTGGTGAAGCTGCAGAATGAACTGGGAATCGCCCTTGTGTTCATATCGCACGATCTGAGAATCGTACAGCATATATCGACCCAGGTGGCGGTTATGTATCTGGGCGAGGTGGTTGAGACGGCCCCGAAGGAAGAGCTGTTTAAAAGGCCCACGCATCCATATACAAAGGCGTTATTATCGGCTGTGCCGGTACCAAGACCGGGGGTTGAAAAGAACCGGATTGTCCTGCACGGGGAGCTTCCAAGCCCCATTAACCGTCCAAAGGGATGCAGCTTCTGTACGAGATGCTCTATGGCGGATGAGAGCTGCCGGCTGGCTCCTCCTCCCCGTATGCTGGTGGGGGATGGACATTACTGCCGATGTACAAAGGTCGGAGGAACTGTAAATCAAATAGTTTAAATAGAGGAAGGGGAAATTAAATGAAAACAGTGATTAGTGTATCCGGTACGCCATATGAGCAGGGCGTCCAGGAAGGAAAAAAATTAAGAGAGATCATCGAAAAAAACGTGGCTCTCGTCAGAGAGCGGATGGAGAGGGATTCTCTGAATAATGACCGGTACCGGAAATTTGTGGAGCGCAACCTTGGTTTTATGGAACGCTGTCATCAGGATCTCTATCAGGAGATGAAGGGTATCTCGGATGGTTCCGGAATTTCCTTTGAGGATATTATTTATCTTAATATTCCGGCGTATTTTATGAGCGAATACTTTAATCAGGAGTGCAGCATGCTGATGGTCCGCGGCAAGGCCACTGTGGACGGCAACACTTATGTAATCAAAAACAGGGATATGAGCATGTATATTGAACAGGCGGTGATCAAAAGGGAGTATCCGAACGGCCTTAAGATGGTGGAAATTAATGGGGCCGGAACCGTGACTTATCCGGCATGCGGGATGAACAGCTACGGCCTTGGCGTTACAAATACAGGTTTCTGGTCGGTAAAAGCGCCATCGGATGTGGAGCGTGTCGATGCGGCCCATATATTTTTGAATGCCCATCTTCTACTTTCGGAATGTAAGACGGCAAAGGAAGCTTTAGAGTATGTCAAAAAATCTCCCAGGCTGAACGGGCTGAATGTGATAATCGTAGATACGAAGGATGCTTATTGTGTCGAGATGACCAAAGACGATGTGGCCGTACAGGAGGATGACGGCAGCGGTGTGCTGTACCGTGCGAACCATTATGTTTCGGATAAGCTGAAACACTTAAATCCGGACATCACCCAGTATACATCCACCTATAAAAGATATGAGAGAATCGGAGAACTGGTCGGGGAGCGTTATGGAAAGCTGCGGTTCCAGGATTTATTCCGTATCATGTCGGACCATGAGAACGGACAAAACTGTATTTGCCGCCATCCGCACGACGGCGTACCGGCGAAGACGGTTTCCACCAGCATGTTTGTATTGGAGGACAGTGAGGCATGGGCGACCATCGGGAATCCCTGCGAGAATTTGAGATTCGTCTCGCTCGGCTGACGGCTCTAAAGTAAACGGAAGAGACGGTGAAAAAGAGAGAAAGAACGGGGCAGAATGCCCGGTGCCTTCTCTCTTTTTACTGAATTGGAAATTCTCATTGATACTGAACTGCATAAGCCGGAAGAGATATGGATAAGACTTAGATCCATCCACCGTCCAGCCCAATAATCTGTCCGGTCAGATAAGATTCCTTATATCCCAGATGGTAAGCCAGATCAGCTACTTCCTCCGCCTTACCCAGTCGTCCCGCCGGAATGTCTTCCATCAGTCCGATTAAGTCTTCCCTGTGCAGGAAGTGGTTCATCTCCGTGTCGATGGCGCCGCAGGCAATGGCATTGACCTGGATATTGCTGGGAGCCAGTTCCTTGGCGAGCGCCTTGGTAAAGGCATTGACTCCTCCCTTGGTGGCGGAATAAGCCACTTCGCAGGATGCGCCGCTTATTCCCCATACGGAGGAGATATTGACTATCTTTCCCTGCTGTTTCTGGAGCATCATTGGAACAGCCAGACGGCAGCAGTTAAATACCGAAGTGAGATTCGTCCGGATCATGAGTTCCCAGTCCTCCGGCTTCATATCCTGGAGCAGTCCGATGTAGGAAATCCCTGCGTTGTTTACGAGGACATCCAGGCCGCCGAACTGTTTTTTAATCTGTTTGAACAGTTCCTCACAGGAATTGTAATCGCCGGCATCCCCGACCCATGTCATACATTCTACATTATAGTTTTCAATTTCCACCTCAGTCAGCAGAAGCTGGTCGCGCCGGTGGACACAGGTGATAATTACGTTGTAGCCCTTTTTGGCATATTTTATCGCAATGGCCTTACCGATTCCCCGGGAAGCGCCTGTGACAAGTACTGTTTTTCTTGGCATAAAATCAACTCCTTTGAAAGTCAGTTTACTTTATATCCTGAACCGCGGGAGCTTCCCGCACGTCGCCGTAATCCATTTTTACCGGGACAGGCAGATTATCAGGATATTTATATTTTATCACGGATTGGAGAAAATGTCATGGAAAACGAATTTTTCAGCAGGACAGGAAACATTTGAAAAAATATAGTTACTTTTTACACGGTAATGTCCCGCTTGTTATTTTTTACAGCATTGCCGCTTTTTAACAAGGGTGTGAAAAGTAACAAAATATAAAAATGTAAGAAGTTTCCATCTAAAATATCTGTTCCATGCTGGAAAGATGTGGTATACTTAAAAGTAAGCTCAAAAGCCATGGATCCGTATGGCGATGACAAATGATAATACAGCAGTATACGTGATGATAAATTTAGGACAAGAACAGATTAGAATGATTGGAGGACAGCCAGATGGACAAGATACATGATCTGATCATTATCGGTTCCGGCCCGGCCGGCTTAAGCGCGGCCGTTTACGCGCAGCGGGCGGAGCTTGATACGGTGGTGATCGAGAGAAACATGATGAGCGGGGGACAAATTCTCAACACGTATGAAGTGGATAACTATCCCGGACTTCCGGGAATCTCGGGTTTTGATCTTGGAATGAAGCTGAGGGAGCATGCAGACAAGCTGGGAGCTGAATTTGAGGAAGACACTGTTACGGCCGCAGAACTGGGCGGCGAGGTTAAGAAGATAGTTTGTGAGAACGACACTTATCTGGCCAGGGCGGTAATCATAGCGACGGGAGCCCACCACAGAAAGCTCGGAGCCAAAGGCGAGGAGATTCTGACCGGGGCCGGGGTTTCCTACTGTGCAACGTGTGACGGAGCATTTTTCAAGGGGAAAACAACCGCGGTAATCGGCGGAGGCGATGTGGCAATAGAGGATGCCATATTTTTGGCCAGAATGTGCAGCAAGGTTTACCTGATCCACAGGAGGGATGAACTGAGAGGCGCGAAGAGCCTGCAGAACCGCCTGATGTCCCTCGATAATGTAGAAGTTATCTGGGATACTGTGGTTGAAGAAATTGTAGGTTCGGATAAAGTAGAGGCATTAAAGCTGAATAATAAAAAGACCGGTGAAAAGAGTGAACTGAAGGTGGACGGCGTATTCGTTGCCGTAGGAATCGAACCGGACAGCGGACAGTATGCCGGACAGGTTGAGACAGATAACCAGGGATATATTATAGCCGGCGAGGACGGACGGACTTCGGTAGACGGAGTGTTTGCAGCCGGGGACGTCAGAACGAAGGCGCTGAGGCAGATTATTACAGCGGCTGCCGACGGAGCAAACTGCATTACAAGCGCACAGAGTTATCTCACCAGGATTTAGGGGGAAGTTTCACATGAGAAAGGGTTTGAAGATACTGATGATGTCGTCTGCCTTCCTGTTGATTGCAGGAGGCGGTCCGTTTTCATCGGAAGCCGCAATGAATCTGGAGACAGATTCACCGGTGGCAGGTGCGTCGGTGGCTATCAATAATTATTATGCAGGCAGCCTGAACCCGGAGGAGGAGCTGGCTCAGGCATTTTCTTCCGAGGAGATGCTGGCCCGCGCCGCCACATCGGAACGGGCCGGGGAGGTGCCGGTCGTTAAAGCCGCAGGAAAATCGGCATATGATAATGTGGCCATTTCCCGTGTAAGCAATTATGTCAATGTAAGGTCGGAGGCCAATACCACAAGCGCCGTTGTGGGAAAGATTTACAACAACTGTGCCGCCACGATCCTTTCCACCGTGGACGGGGAGGGCGGAAAGTGGTACCAGATTCAGTCGGGAAATGTAAAGGGCTATATAAAAGCTCAGTATTTTATAACAGGAGCGGAAGCCGAGTCGATTGCAAGACAGGTGGGCACACCGATGGCCCGCGTCGCCAGCACGTCAACTCTGAGGCTGCGCGAGAAGCCCAGTCTGGACAGCCGTACACTGGACCTGCTTTCGCCTGATGCCGAGTACGTGGTAATCGGAGAAGAGGGAGATTTTGCGAAAATATCCGTGGACAACGATCTGGTCGGTTATGTATTCAAGGATTACATCGATGTCAGGGTTGAATTCAATAAGGCCGTTTCAACACAGGAAGAGCAGCAGAAGGCAGCGGAAGCGGCAAAACTGAAAAAAGAAGCGGAAGACGCGATAAAGAAGATGGAAGAGGCCAAAAAGGAAGCTGCAAAGCAGACGGCCGAGGCCCCCAAACAGACGACCAAGGCTCCGGCCGCCACGAAAGCTCCGGAGACAGCTTATACTGGTACGATAGAGGCCAACCCGAACAGTACGACGAAGGCTCCTGAACCGACAAAGGCTCCTGAAACCACAAAAGCGCCCGAGACCACGAAGGCGGCGTCGGGCAATAAAGGGCCGGGAGGCGGAAGCCCAGGTTCAAACGGACCGGGAGGCGGTTCCAGCGAAGTGGTTTCGGCCACACGCTCAGCCGTAGTGGCTTATGCCAAACAGTTCCTGGGAAATCCGTATGTATATGGAGGAACCAGCCTGACAAACGGTGCGGACTGCTCCGGATTTACACAGGGCGTTTATGCCCATTTCGGCATTACAACGGGGCGCAGTTCCAGGGATCAGGCGGCAAAGGGACGCGAGATATCGGTCAGCAGCGCACAGCCAGGAGATCTGCTGTTCTATGCCAGCGGCAACTATATCAATCACGTTGCCATGTACATAGGCGGAGGACAGGTGATCCATTCCAGTACTCCTGCTACGGGTATAACAATTTCACCGTCCAACTACCGGACTCCGTGTAAAGCGGTGACGTTCCTGGATTAATGATGGGAGCAGGGGATTATTGAAAAGAGATTAATATAAAATGATTTTACAGGCAGAAGGCTCTTAGGGTTTTCTGCCTGCTTGAGTTTACCACAAAACAGGAATAAAATGGACTGTCTGCACGGGATGTGATTCGTGAGCAGTCTATTTTTTATGCCAGAAAATAAGTTATAAAATATTACGTATCTGATGATTTTTACTTAACAAAATGTAAATAAAAGACAAATCGGAAAAATAGTTTTATGTTCAAAAAAATAGTTTGACAAGGAAGGCGTATTATTGTAATATATAGTTAAATCGTTAATGTGATGAAGCATAAGTAAAAATCGGTAGTGTCAACTAATCTATGAAAAACAGAGTCGAAAAAAATAGGCTCAAAAGAACCTTGAAAATTGCAGATATTTATTCCGATAAGCTCTCCGAGGGCTTAGGGCGTTGCCCTAAGAACCTACAAGGGACTTGTCCCTTGAACCGTTTACGGGCTCTGCCCGAACCCGTCCTCGCCGGAAGGCAGGAAAAGGGCGCAGTTGCCCCTTTTGTGCTGGACAGGATAATCCGTGAGCCTTATGTCAATAGACTTTCGCGGCATATCCTCACAGCCGGTTGCGCCGTCTGTTCCGGTATTCCACGGTTCTATTGACAACAGCTCCGCTCCGGTGCTGCAGTACCATTTTTCTGCATATTCAGGATGGTTTGTTGGCCAAGGAAGATAAGAAGCTGCCACTTGCCTGGCATGTTGTTGGCACCAGTCAGCAGCTCCACTTCGTTGAGGACTTTGTATCTATTGTGTTTGTGGGGGCGAAGGAAGTTGTAGTAAGCAACCCAGAGGGCCAGGTCATAGTTGGCGCCGTCGATGTTGTCAAAACCGTTCGTGTGGCGGTAGGAAGCCTTATAGGTACGGTTCAGCCGTTCAATCATCTGTTTGAATGGCCGGTGTTCTCTGGAAACAGCATCGTCGTTGGTAAGTCCAATGACCTGGGTGATCTGTAACGTAAAGTCCTTTCCAAACTTTTTTGCGAATTCCATGGCGGCCAGAGGGTAAGCGCTGTAGCCGTCAGCGATGAATTTAAAGTTTTCCGGCAGTTTAGTAAGACCCTGGAAAGCCATCCGCATGGCAAGGATGCAGGGGCCGACTCCCCGGTTATCGGAAACCTGATAGCCGATGATGGAACGGGTTGCCGCGTTCATAATAAGCCAGATATAGGTTTTGATGCCGCGGATTTTGATGTAAGTCTCATCGGCGGTGAACGCATCCCCTTTTTCGTAGGGATACAGATCAACAAAGGGCTTGATACAGATGGCGGCAGTTTTGCAGTAGTTTGCGATCTGCTGGTGTGAGATGCTGATGTTATACAGGTCTTTAAGGGCCTGTGAGGTCTTACGCAGGGAAAGACCGAGGTTGACATGGAGTGTCAGGCACAGGGACATGACCTGGGCATTGTGCTTACTGAATTTCAGGGAGGAAGCGTTCTTTGGCAGGGTGTTTAAATCCATGCTGAAAAAATCTATCGAGAATTCGCGGTAGATGTAGTGGAGTTTATATTTATTTTTGCCGTAAACCTCTTTGAGGTCTTCTTTATCCACCTTTTTCAGGTTATGAAGGTAGTAGGGGCATTTGGGGTTGACGCACTTGTGGATGATGAAGAGCTTGCGGTCTTTCTTGGGGACTAGGGTATTCCCACAGTGGGGGCATCGCAGTTTCACCGGGGAGAAGCGGCTTTCATCGGTAGAGAACCTGGCATCACAGACCTTGCAGAGAAGCTGGCCCTTCGAGCCATTATTCTTGTAGAGGAAGGGTTTTGGGGCACTGCAGCGCGGGCAGGTGCAGGTATCAGGGATATCGCACTCGGAACGGCGGCTGACAGGGCGGATTTTCTTACCGTAACGCGTTTCAAAGTAAGGGATGAGTTCTTTATAGGTCCAGTCCTGCCGGAAGTCCGTGATGAGAGGAAGCTCATCAATTTTGAACTTCTGATATTTGGGAGAATGGGAATCATCAAAAGCCTACTGCTTGAGAGGGATATATCTGCAGATAAAGTTGATTAACCAGCAGTTTAGGGGATAAAGGTCTTGAATTGTCTGGAGTAAATAAAGTATAATGTCCATGAGCATTGTCTCCTTGTTGATAATGGTGTTTGTGGTGAACTCATTATACCAAAACAGGGAGGTCAATGCTCTTTTTATTGCGGATTTCCCATAAAACCAAGGTTTTTATAAGATTTTACAACAAAAAAGCAGGGTAGTTTTTGACACTACCTAAAAATCGGTAGTGTCAAATGTTTATGAAAACTCAGAGCCGGGTAGACCGGCGACATTAGAACCTTAAAAGTACAGATATGTAAGGGGCTGGCAGATCCCGCCCCCCTCGATAACTTTGGAAATACTAGGTTTTTATAAAGAAAGGGGTGTCGATTTGACACTACCGCAGAATAATAGGAGGGATTTAAATGAAAACAATAGGTTTGATAGGTGGTCTGAGCTGGCAATCTTCTCTTGACTATTATCGAATTATTAATCAACAGGTGGCCGAGAGGCTGGGGGGACAGCATTCTGCTGTTTGCGCAATGTACTCTCTGGATCTGGATCCGATTCTCATCTACCGTGATCTGGACGAATGGAGTAAAAATACTGCTATCATGGTTGATGCAGTACGGAGGGTAGAGGCGGCCGGAGCAGATTTTACATTAATTTGTTCTAATACGATGCATAAAACATATGAGGAAATTCAGGCTCAGGTTCAAAAACCAATTCTGCATATTGCCGAAGTGCTGGCAGAAGAGATTCTACGTCGGGGATATAGTAAAGTGGGACTTTTGGGTACGCGATTCACACTTAATGATGAATTTTACAAAAAACGTCTTAAAGAAAGGCATGGCATTGAAGTTATAGTTCCTGATAAAGAGGATGATATACAGTTTGTACATGACGTGATTTATAACGAACTCGATTATGCAGTTATCAAACCTGAATCACGTAAACGTTATTTGCGCATTACGGAAGAAATGTATGAGTCCGGAGCAGAGGCCGTGATTTTGGGATGCACAGAGATTCAAATGTTAATTCAGCAGGAACACACATATGTGCCGTTGCTTGATACTACATTTTTACATTGTATGGCAGCAGTAAATATAGAACTGGGTGAAAACTAGACAAAAATACCACTTTCTGGTATCATGAAATAGCAATTCAAAATAGGCATAGGAGTGGTTATCTATGGAAAGTGTACATCAGGAACTGGAATTTTTTCAGGCGCTGCTTCGTAATTTGGGCATTCAATTTGGTATAAACTGCGAAATCGTTCTTCATGATTTTACGCAGGAAAAATATGAGAGTACGATTGTGGCTATTACAAATGGCCACGTTACGAAGCGAAAGATAGGGGATGGCCCGACCAGCCTGTTTTTTCAATATTTCAAAGATGGCATGCATGAGGATATAGAGCCGTATATAAACTGCACTGACGATGGGCGCATCTTTAAATCCTCCACTACTTTAATAAAAAATAATGAAGGAAAGGCGGTGGGGTCACTCTGCATCAATATGGATATCACAGAGTTGAAATTGATGGAAAACAGCATCCAGAAATTCTGCAGTCTGGACAATCAGCCTTTGGTGGAGGAACACTTTCCTAACAGGGTTTCAGAGCTGTTGGAACAGGTTCTGGAAGAATGTACACAGCTTATCGGTAAACCCCCACAGGCAATGAGTAGGGAAGAAAAAATCAAGGCAATAAGGTATTTAGACCAAAAAGGGATATTCCTGATAACAAAATCAGGAAAGCGTGTCTGTGCGTATTTCCAGATATCCAAATATACATTTTATAATTATCTGGATGAAGCTCGTGGCATTACAGAAACAGAAAAAAAGGGACTGTCGCAATAAACGGGTGACAGCCCCTTTTTCTGCTATGTGCCTTCAAATTGATTCCTGACATCTGCACATTTACTTTGCAATTTATAATTTGGCTTCTAATCCATCCTGTTTCCGCTTAACGGAGTAAACTCCTTCTGCCGGAAGTAGGTGGAGAGCAGGATGGAAGTATTGGACAGTCCGTACTTGCGGATTTGTTCCAGAAGAACCTCCAGATCCTGTGCATTGCCAACGCGCATTTTAATTAAAACATTGTTTAAACCAACTATGTGGTGATGTTCAACGATTGAAGGATCATTTTCACAAAATCTGCAGAACGGTTCATATTCCTTCGGAGGTACATTCACCAGCGCATAAGCTGAAATGTTGCTTCCTAACAGAGTTTCATTAATCTGGGCGTGAAATCCTTCGATGACCCCTGCATCTTTCAAACGGTTAATTCTTTCGGCAACAGCCGGAGCGGTCAGCCCTACTTTTTGTCCGATTTCCCGGGTTGAAGTTTTGCAGTTCTCCTGAAGGATATTTATGATCTTAATATCGGTATTATCCATGCCGCCTTCCCCTTTCTGTATATAGTTCCCCTAAAATCTCATTATACATGATAAAATATGCTAAGTAAAGACTTTCTGTAAAGCGGTTAGGCATAATTGAGATAAGAATTTTAGTGAATGAATTACTTTGCAAAGCGAAAGATATTTACAACAACTGTGTAGTATTGGTAAAATTATCGTACAATATAAAAAGGAGTGATGTTTCATGGAACCGTTAAATTTACCTATAACAGGTATCTGCTCTTTTGGTAAATATCCGATTTGCACAGACCTTGACAAACTTGATGCGGATATAGCAGTATTAGGTGTTCCCTGTGATTTCGGCGTTGGATTTATGAGCGGCGCGAGGCTGGCTCCCCGCAGAATCAGAGAAGCATCCACACAGTATGGCCGCGGCACCGGTGGATATTATGATTTTGAAAACGACGTGCAGAGGCTGGCAGCGCCTTTTAGCATCGCAGACTGCGGAGACGTTGACATTTTACATAGCGATTTTAATTATACATTTAACAATGTTACGGAGAGCGTTAAAAAGATTATTCAAAAGGGAGCTGTGCCTTTTGTAATCGGAGGCGACCACTCCATCTCCATTCCGGTGGGAAAAGCCCTGGAAGAAGTAGGGGAGGAGATATGCGTAGTGCAGTTTGACGCCCACCTTGACTGGACCGACCATGTCGGTCCGCTGAAAACAGGCAACGGAAGCCCGATGCGGCGGATGTCTGAGATGAAGCATATCGGTCCGATGGCGCAGATTGGCCTCAGGGGAATGGGCAGCAGCAAGCGGACGGATTTCGACGATGCCAGAAACTACGGCAGCGTTCTTATTTCAGCCAGGGAGGCGGCAGAGATTGGCGTCGACGGTATTCTGGCAAAGATACCGAAAGCTAAGAATTATTACCTTACCATAGATATTGACGGATTTGACATGTCGATAGCGCCGGGAGTGGCGTCACCGCTGCCGGGCGGCCTTTTTTTCGATCAGGAATGCGATATCATTAACGGCATCGCAAAGATGGGAAGGATTGTGGCGGCCGACTTGGTGGAAGTTGACCCCCTGTATGATCCGTCGGGAGCGACAGTGCGCCTTGCATCATTGATGATGATGCACGTATTTACAAAGATAGAGGAACAGAGAAAGTCAGACAGAAGAGGGTAAAACAGGTTACTGTCTACAGAGCTTCGCTTTTCGGCAGAGCTGCGAACAGAAACGAAAACAGAGGTTAAGAGAGGGGAAAGGCTATGGCAGATTACCATGTCGAATTGTTACACAAAAAAGATTACAAAACAACGGAGTGGAGCGGAGGATTGACGACGGAGCTTTCTATTGCGCCGGAGGGCAGTGTTTACGCGGACAGGGACTTTATGTGGAGACTGAGTTCAGCTACGGTGGAACTGGAGGAGAGCGATTTTACGAGCCTGCCTGATTACGACCGCATTATCATGACTCTGAAAGGCGATATCAGCCTTTCTCATAATAACGATAACTGGATCGATCTGCCGGAGTTCACGCCGCATGCTTTTGACGGAGGTGACGAGACGGCAAGCAAGGGAAAGGTAATCGATTTTAACCTGATGCTTAGAAAAGGCAGATGTACCGGCCATGTTGTTCCGCTTAGAATGGAAGAAGGCGAGGGCTGCGATATCCGCAGTATCCTGACATTTGAGATGCCGGAATATGAAGCCGTTATGATATACTGTTATAAAGGCACGCTGGCCGTGACACTGGACAACGGTGAGAATTATCGCCTGGAGGACGGAGATACCCTGAAGCTGACCGGCAGATTCGACAAAGCGGGCTGGTCATGTTCGGCAGAGACGGTTGTGGCAGCGGTTGTGTCGGCTGTTCATTACCAGTAATGCGTTAAAACGTAATAATTCAAGATAATAATTTTTTGCGGCCTATCTGACGGCAGCGGGAAATGTTATAATAGATTTACTTAATTACTGCAATATATATCACCAATATATATATCACTATCACATTATTATTTATCACTATAAAACAGAGGAGGATCATTATCATGGGAAACAAACTGATTGAGTGCGTACCGAATTACAGCGAGGGCCGTGACATGCAGAAAGTGGAGCAGATCGTTGACTGCTTCAGAGGTAAAAAGGGAGTTAAGCTCTTAGATTACCAGACAGACCCGAACCACAACAGATGTGTTGTAACTGTTATCGGTGAGCCGGATGAACTGCGCGACGCAGTAGTTGCATCCTTCGGAAAAGCAGTTGAGTTGATTGATATGACCAAACATGAAGGACAGCACCCGAGAATGGGAGCCGTTGACGTAGTTCCATTTATTCCTTGCCGTAACACAACAGTAGAAGAGGCAGACGCAGTAGCCAAAGAAGTAGCTAAAATCGTTGGTGAGAAATACGGCGTACCTTGCTTCTTATATGAAGCATCTGCATCAGCTCCTCACAGAGAGAACCTTGCAAAAATCCGTAAGGGACAGTTCGAGGGTATGGCTGAGAAGATGAAAGACAAAGAACTGTGGGCTCCGGACTTTGGTCCTGAGACAATCCATCCGACAGCAGGTGTCAGCGCAGTCGGCGCAAGAATGCCGCTTGTAGCATTCAACGTAAACCTGGATACACCAAACCTTGAAATTGCCAGCCAGATTGCCAAGAGAATCCGTCACATCGGCGGTGGACTCCGTTATGTAAAAGCGATCGGAATCATGCTGGACGACAGAAACCTTGCACAGGTTTCCATGAACCTGACAGACTTCACAAAGACTTCTGTTTACCGTGCATTTGAGTTAATCAAGATGGAAGCAAAACGTTACGGAGTTAACGTATTAGAGAGCGAGTTAGTAGGCCTTGTTCCGATGCAGGCTCTTGTTGACTGTGCTGAGTACTACTTACAGCTGGCAAGCTTCGGACCGATGACATTTGACGCCGACAAGCAGATTATGGAAATCCGCTTACTGGAAGAAGAATAATCGTAACAGTACGGCCGAAGGCTGAACTGCGGCGAATATCCGCTCAGCTCATGACGGAATTGTTATAATTCTGAAACGTAAATTAAGAACGGTTAATGATAGCGCCGTCCCGGCCGCAAGGCAGGGGCGGCACAGCAAAAGTAAGAATAAATGCGAGGAGAAATACCAAAATGGGAGATTTAAAAGATTTAACAGTCGAGGGTTTTGTAGACGTAACAGCATCTGACGCACCGGCGCCGGGCGGCGGCAGCGTATCCGCACTTGCAGGAGCGCTTGCGGCAGCACTTGCAGAGATGGTAGCGAACCTGACGGTAGGCAAAGCTAAATACGCAGAAGTAGAAGGCGAGATGAAAGAGCTTGCAGCATCAGGAGCGGCACTCAGAAAAGAGCTTGTTGAGGATATCCAGAAAGACAGCACATCATTCAATCTTTACATGGATGCTATCGGAATGCCGAAAGACACCGACGAAGAGAAGGCAGCCAGAAGAGAAGCAATGCAGAACGGTTTAAAAGCAGCCGCTCAGGTTCCGCTTTCCGTAGCTGAGACTGCATACAAGATTTTCCCAATCGCTGAGGCAGTAGTAAGCAGAGGCAACACCAATGCCGTAACAGACGGTCTTGTGGCAGCCATGATGGCACGTACTGCAGTAATCGGCGCTTTATTCAACGTTAAAATCAATCTGGGTTCCATCAAGGATGAGGCATTTGTAGCCGATTTATCCGCAAAAGTAAAAAGTCTTGAAGAGCAGGCAATTGCTTATGAGCAGAAGATTTTAAAGGCATCTGAGCTTTCTGACCAGTTATATTAATTACTCAGTAAATAATAACAATCCAAATAAATCAAATCGATGGAGGGGAACATATCATGAAAACAGATATCGAAATTGCACAGGAATCAACACCATTAAACATCCGTGAAATCGCAGCGGCAGCAGGCATTGACGAGAAATACTTAGAGCAGTACGGCAACTACAAAGCAAAAGTTGACTACAACCTGTTAAAAGAAACCGACAAGGAAGACGGAAAACTGATCCTTGTTACAGCTATCACACCAACACCGGCAGGTGAAGGAAAGACAACGACAACCGTTGGTCTTGCAGACGGATTAAAGAAAATCGGCAAGAACGTAACAGTAGCTCTGCGTGAGCCGTCCCTGGGACCGGTATTCGGCGTTAAGGGCGGAGCAGCAGGCGGCGGATATGCACAGGTAGTTCCGATGGAAGACATCAACCTTCACTTCACAGGCGACTTCCACGCAATCGGAGCAGCTAACAACCTGATGGCAGCTATGCTTGACAACCACATCTACCAGGGCAATGCACTGAGAATCGACCCGAAGAGAATCACATGGAAACGTGTAGTTGACATGAACGACCGTCAGTTAAGAAACATCGTTGACGGACTTGGAAGAAAAGTAGACGGCTTCACACGCGAAGACGGATATGATATCACGGTAGCAAGTGAAGTTATGGCTGTTCTCTGCCTGGCAAGCGACATTATTGACTTAAAAGAGCGTCTGGGCAAAATGATCGTAGCTTATACATACGACGATGAGCCTGTAACGGCAGCAGACTTAAAGGCAGACGGCGCTATGGCCGCACTGTTAAAGGATGCCCTGAAACCAAACCTGGTTCAGACTCTGGAGCATACGCCTGCATTCATCCACGGCGGACCATTCGCTAACATCGCTCATGGCTGTAACTCCGTTATCGCTACTAAGATGGCTCTAAAGCTTGGCGATTACACCGTAACAGAGGGAGGCTTCGGCGCTGACCTTGGCGCAGAGAAATTCCTTGACATCAAGTGCCGTAAAGCAGGCCTTAAACCATCCGCAGTTGTAGTAGTTGCTACGGTACGTGCCCTGAAACATCACGGCGGCGTTGCAAAGACAGAACTCAATAACGAGAACCTGGAAGCGCTTGAGAAGGGTCTTCCAAACCTGTTACAGCACGTTGAGAACATCACAACCGTATTTGGCCTTCCATGCGTAGTTGCTATCAACCGTTTCCCATTCGATTCCGAGGCAGAATTACAGCTTATCGCTGACAAGTGCAAGGAACTGGGCGTAAACGTTGCTCTTTCTGAAGTATGGGGCAAAGGCGGCGACGGCGGCGTAGAGCTGGCTAAAGAAGTAGTTCGTCTGTGCGAGACAGAGAATAACTTCCAGTTCTGCTACGATGAGAACCTTTCCATCGAAGAGAAATTAAATACAATCGTAACAAAGATTTACAGAGGCGAAGGCGTAGAGCTGGCTGCAACTGCAAAGAAACAGGCAAAGAGACTGACAGAGCTTGGATTCGGCAACCTGCCAATCTGTATGGCTAAGACACAGTTCAGCTTTTCCGACGACCAGAAACTGACAGGCGCACCAAGAGGCTTCAAGATTACAGTACGTAACCTGAAGGTATCTGCAGGTGCAGGCTTCATCGTAGCTCTCACAGGCGACATCATGACTCTTCCGGGCCTTCCAAAAGTTCCGGCAGCAGAGAAGATCGATGTAGATGCGACAGGAAAGATTTCCGGTCTGTTCTAAAATTTTCTACGTGTCATTGATAAACGGTGAAAGGTTCGCAAAGCGTGCCTTTCATCGTTTTATTAAAGGCGGAGTCCTGTGCGCGGAGCGTGCAGGTTATCGTTAAATCAGGGGAGGAATATTATGAATCTGTTCACAGCTCCGGAGGTTATCAAAAATTATGCGGCCGCCGGGAAGAAAAAAACAGAGCTATCGGTGTTCAGAATGCTGGTTTTGGGGATACTGGCAGGTATGTTCATTGCTCTGGGAGCGGCGGTGACCAATACGGCGGCTCACACCATTGCGGACGTTTCCACAGCCCGTATTATCTGCGGTCTTTTGTTTCCGGCCGGCTTATCGCTGGTTATCCTGATGGGAGGGGAACTGTTCACTGGGAACTGCCTCATCAGCATCTCGGTTCTGGAAAAAGAGACGACAACAGGAATGATGCTTAAAAACTGGCTGTTTGTTTATATAGGGAATTTCATTGGAAGTATCATTGTGGCGGCAGGCTGCGCGTACTTCGGACAGATGAATTATTCCGGCGGAGGCCTGGCGGTATTTACGATGAAGCTGGCAGCCACCAAAGCGTCCCTGCCGATGGGCAATGCCATAGTGCTGGGATTCTTCTGCAATGTACTTGTCTGCTTCGCTGTTTTATGCAGTCTGGAAGCAAAAGATGTAACAGGAAGAATCGTTGGAACATTTCTCCCCATCGCTTCTTTTGTAATCTGCGGTTTTGAGCATTCAGTTGCAAACATGTATTACATTCCGGCAGGAATTTTTGCATCCCATGTGCCGGCTTATGCGGCCAAAGCGGCAGAAGCAGGACTTGACCTGTCCATGCTGACCTGGGGCAATTTTCTTATTAAGAATTTGATACCGGTCACCATCGGTAATATACTGGGAGGCGTATTTGTAGGCGCATCCATGTGGCTGGGGCATGTGTACCGTCAGAAGAAATAAATTACGTACAGAATTTAGTTAGGCAGGTAAGGACGCCGCCGGTACGGCAGCGGACGGGGTGGCGGGGTGTGTATATGAGTCTTCCGTCCCCGGCGAAAACCTGACCCGGGGGAAGTAGGCGGAATCAATTGCGGAGGGGACATGGGAGTCCGCCGGCGCTTAGCGAGGTTCCTCACGAGCTTAGCACTGATGCGCACTCCAAAGAGTGCAAACGGTCCCCGCAGCAATTCATTCCGCCTACTTCCCCCTTCCACGACCAACCTCCCACGGGGACGGAAGACTCAGCCAGCCCCTTCACAACACCGGACATGGTCCGTTCCGGACGCGTCTTCTAACCTCAATTAAATCTTGACAATCATCCGTAAATTGGTTAAAATAATCATAAATAAATAAGTGCCTAAGAGAGATAAGAGTAAGGTATCAAGCGTTTTATGACGCTTAGTTCACCTTACTCTTTTTGTCGTTTGGCGGTGAAAAACCGGCGGAAGCCGGAATCCAGCCGTTCTAACAAATGTAAAAGGAGAGAAGAAGAATGAGCAGTTGTATCTATGATGTAGTTGTAATCGGCGGCGGCGTAACAGGCTGTTCCGTTGCCAGAGAGTTATCCAGGTATCATCTCCACACCTGTCTGCTGGAGCGTGAGGAGGACGTATGCTCCGGAACTTCCAAAGCCAACAGCGCCATCGTCCATGCCGGATATGATGCGGCGGGCGGTTCCCTGAAAGCAATGCTGAATGTGCAGGGGAATGAGATGATGGAGCAGCTTTCAAACGATTTGCAGTTCGATTTCAAGCGCAATGGATCCATGGTTCTCTGCTTTGATGAAAACGATTTACCGGCTCTTAAGGAGTTATATGAGAGAGGCGTAAAGAACGGGGTTCCCGGCCTTGCCATTATCTCAGGAGACGAGGCCAGGGAAAAGGAGCCGAATGTCAGCGATACGGTGGTGGCTGCTATCTATGCGCCTACCGGCGGAATTGTATGTCCCTTCGGCCTGACCATTGCCATGGCCGAGAATGCATATGAAAACGGCGTGGAATTCAAGATGAACACAGAAGTGGTTCAGATTGAAAAAGCGGATTTCGGCTACAGGCTGATTACGAATAATGGTGAGGTGCATGCAAAGTACGTGGTAAATGCGGCAGGTGTATATGCCGATGTGTTCCACAATATGGTAAGTGAGAAAAAACTTCAGATTATTCCCAGAAGAGGGGACTACTGCCTTCTCGATAAAGAGGCCGGGAACCATGTATCCCATACGATTTTCCAGCTTCCGGGCAAATACGGCAAAGGCGTTTTAGTATCCCCAACCGTCCACGGAAACCTTCTGGTAGGGCCTACGGCAATTGATATAGAGGATAAAGAGGCAACGGAGACGACGGCGGAGGGCCTGGCGGAGGCTATATCTAAATCTGTCCGGAGCGTGAAAAATATCCCATTCAGACAGACCATCACCTCTTTTGCAGGACTGCGGGCTCATGAGGCGAACGATGAATTTGTCATCGGTGAGGCGGAGGATGCAAAGGGCTTCTATGATGCCGCAGGAATTGAATCACCGGGACTTTCCTGTGCGCCGGCTCTCGGTAAATATCTGGCTCAGATGATTGCAGAAGCTGCCGGGGCCGCGATAAAAGAAGATTTTAAAGCGACGAGAAAAGGTTTTATCAAAGCGGCTGAGCTTCCACGGGAAGAGAGAGCCAAGCTTATAAAAGAACATCCGGAATACGGGACCATTATCTGCCGCTGTGAGAATATCAGCGAGGGTGAGATAATTGACGCGATACGCAGACCGCTCGGGGCGGTATCCCTGGATGGAATCAAGCGCAGGGTACGCGCGGGCATGGGCAGATGCCAGGCAGGCTTCTGCACGCCGAGGACGATGGAAATTCTGGCGAAAGAGCTCGGCATAACAATGGATGATGTCTGCAAAAACAGAACCGGTTCAGAACTGTTAAAAGGTGATAAGTAGGAGGACTTAAGATGATGCATCATGATATTGTAATTATAGGCGGCGGCCCGGCAGGCCTTGCAGCGGCAGTTTCCGCACGCCGCGCCGGAGTAGAGGATATCCTGATTCTGGAGAGGGATAACGTGCTGGGAGGTATTTTAAATCAGTGCATCCATAACGGATTCGGACTTCATACATTCAAAGAAGAACTTACAGGACCGGAATATGCAGCCCGCTATATTGAGATGGTAACGGAAGAAAAAATTCCTTACAGGCTGAATACGATGGTAATTGATATCAACAGTGAAAAAGAAGTCACCTACATCAACAGAGAAGAAGGACTTGTGACTATCAAGGCAGGCGCAGTCATCCTGGCCATGGGATGCAGGGAGCGCCCGAGAGGGGCCCTCAATATTCCGGGTTACCGGCCGGCTGGCATTTTTTCGGCGGGAACTGCCCAGCGTCTGATGAATATAGAAGGCTACAGCGTGGGAAAGGAAGTTGTAATCCTGGGCTCGGGTGATATCGGGCTTATCATGGCAAGGCGTATGACGCTGGAGGGAGCTAAGGTGAAGGTGGTAGCCGAGCTGATGCCATATTCCGGCGGCCTTAAGAGAAATATTGTACAGTGTCTCGACGACTATGATATTCCGTTGAAGCTGAGCCATACCGTGACGGAAATTCACGGAAAAGAGAGAGTTACAGGCATTACCATTGCCGAGGTTGACGGGAACAGAAAACCGATCCCCGGAACCGAAGAGTATTATTCCTGCGACACACTTCTTCTGTCTGTCGGACTGATTCCGGAGAATGAGCTGACGAAAGGGATCGGCGTATCGATGAACCAGATCACATCGGGCCCGAATGTCAATGATCATCTTCAGACAGAGGCAGAGGGAGTCTTTGCCTGCGGCAACGTCCTTCATGTGCATGACCTGGTGGACTATGTGTCGGAGGAAGCGAACCTGGCGGGAAAGAATGCGGCGGCTTATGTTAAGAAAGAGACGGCGGGAGAGGAAACAAAGGAAGTCAGGCTGGAAGCTTCAAACGGTGTGCGTTACACCGTGCCTCAGTCTCTTGATATCCGGAATATGAACGATCAGGTGGTCGTGCGTTTCCGGGTGGCCGATGTATATAAGGATCGCTTTATCTCTGTTTATTACGGGGATGAGAGAGTGTCGAAACGGAAGAAAAAGGTTCTCGCACCCGGAGAGATGGAGCAGGTAATTCTGAAAAAAGACAGCTTTAAGAATTATCCTGATTTAGAGAAGATAGTGATTTGTACGGAGGTAGAGTGATGGAAAAGAGAGATCTGATCTGTATCGGCTGTCCTTTGGGCTGTCCGGTGAGCGTTACGACAGACGGAGACAATATTACCGTGACAGGAAATACATGCGCCAAAGGTGAGGCTTACGCCAAAAAAGAGGTGACCAACCCGACAAGAATTGTGACCTCCAGTGTTATTGTGGAGGATGGGACACTGACAAGGGCATCCGTTAAAACAGAAAAAGATATCCCAAAGGGAAAGATATTTGACATCATGAAAGAGATCCGGGCAGTCAGAATGAAGGCGCCTGTCCATATGGGGGACGTCATTATCCGTGACTGTGCGGGAACCGGCGTTTCCATTATTGCAACAAAGACGGTAGAAGCCGTATAAAACGGCGAAAAGTAAATGACGGAAAAAGAGACAGGAGGGCGGATATGACCGGCGGAAGAGAAATACTGAAAGAAATCAGCCTGTTTGTACTTGATATGGACGGAACGTTCTATCTGGGGGACAGGAGGCTGGACGGCGCTTTGGAATTTATTCATGCGGTGGAAGCGGCAGGAAAGAAGTTTCTGTTTTTCACGAATAATTCTTCCAAATCACCGGAGGACTATATCAGAAAACTGGAAAAAATGGATTGCCGCATTTCCAGAGATCAGATTGTCACATCGGGGGATGTAACAATCCGTTATCTGAAGGAATGCTACGGCGGAAAAACAGTATATCTGATGGGAACAAAGGCGCTGGAGGCAAGTTTTAGGCAGGCCGGGATCCGGCTGTTGCCCACAGACGGGGAAGCGGCACGGGAGGAGCAGCCCGATGTGGTGGTGATTGGATTTGACACGGAGCTGACCTATGAAAAGCTGGAACGGGCCTGCACCTTTATCAGGAACGGAGCGGTATTTCTGGCTACTCATCTGGATATCAACTGTCCTGTGGAGGGCGGTTTCATACCGGACTGCGGAGCCATGTGCGCCGCGATAGCGCTGTCGACCGGAGTACAGCCAAAATATCTGGGGAAACCGTTTAAGGAAACGGTGGATATGGTGCTGGAGCATACGGGAACAGAGAAAGAGGCGGTGGCTTTTGTCGGAGATCGTATCTATACGGATGTGGCAACCGGTGTCAATAACGGTGCGAAAGGTTTTCTGGTGCTGACCGGTGAGACGAAAGCGGAGGATGTGGAGAAATCTTCCGTGAAGCCGGATGCGGTTTTTGAATCGCTGGGGGAAATGAAAGGCTATCTGTAAGTCTTCATAAATTAATAATTGGCAGGGGGGACTTAACATGCAGGAATTTTTAAGTCAGTTAAATCAGGAGACGGAAGCGCTCCTTGTACTTTCGATCATATTATTTGCCGGATTCATTATGACGAGGCTGACCAATACCCTGAATCTTCCCAAAGTGAGCGGTTACATATTGGCGGGAATCCTGATCGGTCCCTGCAGCCTTAATTTTATTCCGCAGCATATGATTGATTCAATGGGGTTTGTCAGTGATTTGGCCCTGGCCTTTATCGCCTTTGGGGTCGGGAAATTCTTTAAAAAAGAAGTGCTGATGAGAACCGGCAAAAAAATAATCGTGATAACAATCAGCGAGGCCCTGACGGCGGGCGTGCTGGTGACGGTTATTTTAAAGTTTATATTCCGTCTGGACTGGGATTTCGCCCTGATTCTCGGCGCAATCGCCACGGCAACGGCTCCGGCCAGCACGATGATGACGATCAACCAGTATAAGGCCAAAGGAGAGTTCGTCAACACGCTGCTTCAGATAGTGGCCCTTGACGATGTTGTCTGTCTTCTCGCCTTCAGTATCGTGGCAGCCATTGCCAACGGAAGGGCATCGGGAGCGCTTACGGTCAACGATATTCTGATACCCATTATGCTGAACCTGTTCGCCATCTGCCTGGGATTTTTCTGCGGTTATTTTCTGAGCCGCCTGCTGATTCCGGCCAGAAGCAGGGATAACCGTCTCATCCTTGCTATCGCAATGCTTTTGGGACTTTCCGGTATCTGTGCGGCTGCCGATATCTCTCCGCTGTTATCCTGTATGGTGTTCGGCGCGGCTTATATCAATCTGACCAGGGATAAGAAGCTGTTCCGCCAGATCAATAACTTCACGCCTCCGGTCATGTCCATATTTTTCATTGTTTCCGGCATGAACCTGAATGTGAACGCCCTGGGGACAGTCGGAGTCATAGGAGTCGCTTATTTCCTGATCCGTATTGCGGGGAAATATCTGGGCACTTATTTCAGCTGTCTGGCTATGGGCACCAGCAGGGAAATCAGGAAGTATATGGGGCTTGCCCTGATCCCTCAGGCCGGCGTCGCAATCGGTCTGGCGTTTCTGGGACAGAGGCTCCTGCCGCCGGAGACGGGAAATCTGATGCTCACCATTATTCTGTCCTCCTCGGTTCTCTATGAGATGGTGGGCCCGATCAGCGCCAAAGCGGCCCTGTTCTTATCGGGCAGCATTGCCTTCAAGAAGACCCGTGACAAAGAGGATACGGAGCCTCAATGCCCGGCTTCAGATAGAAGCATCATGTGTGAAAAAATTGACGTGATTACAGGGCTTGACAGTGTTATTGAGGAGAAGGTGGAAGGGGAAGAGGCAGAGCATGGAGAGCTTGTGCCGGAGATTCCGGATTCCGAATGCGGTGAAGAAAGCGGCGAAGCCGACGACAGCTCCGAAGACTGTGAATGCCTGTCGGATGAGGAAGATACCGAGGAATGCGAAGAATCCGGGGATCACGACGATTTGGCGGACAGTGTGCTGGAGGAATTGAGGGAATACAGCGAAGGCGTGGATGAACGGGATGATTATGATATAGAAAAAGAAGTCAAGCCGGTAAAACGCAAAAAGAAGAAAAAACAGAATAAGAAGAATAAATAGAATTGGTTAATTTTTTGTCAATATATACAGAAAAAGACAATTAAATGGAAAAAACATTGGTAATAACGACAAAAATGCTTGATTATTTGTTGAAATAGTGTTAAGATTACACTATAAATTTCGATAGATAAATAAAGAGCAGAGAGTTGGAGAGCGGCGCAAACTAGAAACAGTTCACAAAAGTGAGCTGCTTTGGTCGAACCGCTTTTTTCTTTGCCGGTAAGTCTGCCCGGAGGGATGCCGGGGCTTTATAGGGTATCGGAAGAGACAGGAAAATACATACAGGCGCAAGCTGAGGGAGGGTACCATGGTAAAGAATTTTGCCCACAGAGGGTTCAGCGGGATGTATCCCGAGAACACGATGCTGGCTTTTGAGAAAGCTGTGCAGACAGAGGGCTGCGACGGTATTGAGATGGATGTCCATCTGACAAAGGATGGGGAAGTGGTGATTATCCACGATGAGAAGCTGGACCGTACCTGCGTGAACGGAACCGGCTTTGTGAGGGATTATACATATGAAGAGCTGAAGAAGTTTGACGTGTCCTTCAAATTTGCCGGCCAGTGCGATTCACAGCATGTTCCCACACTCAGGGAATATTTTGAACTGGTAAAAGATACGCATATTATCACCAATATTGAACTGAAGACAGGAATTTTTGAGTATCCGGGAATCGAGAAAAAGGTGTATGACCTGATTGAAGAATTCGGACTGAAGGAGAAAATCATCATCTCTTCCTTTAATCATTTCAGCATCAGGAGAATGAAAGAACTCTGTCCCGATATGGAATGCGGGCTTCTGACGGAGACCTGGATGATTGACGCCGGACGCTATACGAAGTATGCAGGGGCTGAATGTCTCCATCCGATTTTCTATAATATGACTAAAGAGGTGGTGGCCGAAGTAAAGAGCCAGGGCATCAAAATTAACACATGGACCGTTAATGAAGAAGAAGACATCCGGACCATGATTGCCAGAGGGGTGGACTCCATCATAGGCAATTATCCCGACCGTGTGACACGAATCAGAAAAGAAACGGAATGATTCAGGCAGTTTGAATGAGACTTGGGGGGAAAACCCTTAAGATAAAAGGAGGAAAAATAATGAGAAAAATGAAGAAGGTACTGAGTCTTGCATTAGCAACCGCGCTCTGCGTATCCATGGCGGGATGCAGCAGCAAACCGGCCGAGACACAGGCTCCAAAGGCAGAAGGGCAAGCGGAGGGAAGCCAGGAGGCAGCGGCTCCGGCTGATGATTATCATCTGGTGTTAAAGCTGAGCCATGTATTTGCTCCGGAAGAGCAGCTTACAAAGACGATGGATTCCATCGCAGCAAACATTCTTGAAAGAACAAACGGCGCCATCGAGATTCAGACATATCCGCAGGGACAGCTTGCAACCTATAAAGACGGTGTAGAGCAGGTAGTCCGCGGCGCAGATTTCATCTCCGTAGAAGATCCGTCTTACCTGGGCGACTATGTTCCGGATTTCAATATCCTGGCAGGCCCGATGTTAGTTAATTCCTACGATGAATATGAGTATCTTCTCGAAACACCGGAAGTACAGGATATGTTCAAGAGAGCCGAGGAAAAAGGAATCAAGATTCTTTCCCTCGATTACATCTTCGGTTTCAGGAGCCTCATGACAAACAAGGTTATCACAAAGCCGGAAGACTTAAAGGGAATGAAGATCCGTACACCAGGCAGCCAGTTATATGTTGATACATTAAACCATATGGGCGCTACAGCCACACCACTCGCTTTCTCTGAGACAATTTCAGCAGTTCAGCAGGGCGTTGTAGATGGTCTGGAAGGAACAATCGACGCATATGCGACAAACGGCAGTGCGGAAGTGGCAAAGAACATGGCTATGACAAAACATCTCTTAGGCGTTTGCGGCGCTTACATCAGCGTAGACGTATGGAACAAGATTCCGGAAGAGTACAGAACAATCATGCAGGAAGAGTTTACAAAAGGCGCAGAGACAATGGTTAAGAACATCTCCGAAGGCGAAGAGGCTACAAAGCAGAAGCTGGAAACAGAGATGGGAATCTCCTTCAATGACGTAGACAACGCAGCATTTGCAGAATTAGTTGCGCCAATCTACGACAATATGAAAGACGTTACACCTGGTCTCTACGAAAAATTCAAAGAAGCAATTGCTAATATGCCAAAATAATGGAACCTCGCGGGGGAGGAGCTTTGCCCCTCCCCTTTTTATCGTGTCCTACAGGAGCCCGCGTACGGCGCGGGAGGTGACGCGTGTTCCTGATCAGAGAGGAAGAATGGTATGAATAAAACCGTGAAGTTTATACTTGGACACTTTGAAGAGATATTGGCCTCCATCTTTATTGTAATCACAACAAGTCTCGTCCTTGTAAATGTATTTTTGCGTTATTTCATGAGAACCGGTCTTTACTGGACCGAAGAAGTTACTACAAGCTGTTTTGTTTGGTGTGTTTTCCTGGGAGCGGCAGCTGGCTATAGAAGGGGAATGCACATTGGAGTTGACATTCTTGTCAATAAGCTACCGAATACAATGAGGAATATTGTAAGGATATTGGTTGATCTGATTCTATTGTTCACCAACGGATATCTTTTTTATCTGAGCGTAGTATTTGTGCGCCTGTCTTATATAAAACCGACGGCGGTACTTGGGGTATCATCCGCATGGGTCAGCTCCGCGCTGATTGTCGGTTTCTGTCTGACTACGATTTATTCCGTCGGCCATATGGCAAATGATATAAAGCGGATTGTGAAAACAGGCACTTTTGGAAAGGGGGAAGAGTAAATGGCATTTTTACCGGTAATTATCGTATTTCTCCTGTATTTCTCAGGAATTCCGATTGCATACGCACTGTTTGCATCTTCACTTTTCTATTTCGGCGTGCTGAATACCGGCTCACCGACCGACCTGATTTTGCAGAAGTTTATCACCAGCACACAGTCATTCCCTCTGCTTGCGATTCCGTTCTTCGTAATGGCAGGCTCCATTATGAACTATGCCGGAATCAGCACGAAGCTGATGAGTTTTGCCGATGTGCTGACCGGCCATCTTCCGGGAGGGCTTGCCCAGGTCAACGTACTCCTCAGTATGCTGATGGGCGGCGTGTCCGGTTCGGCCAACGCCGACGCGGCCATGCAGTGTAAGATGCTGGTGCCGGAGATGGAGAAGAGGGGCTACAGCAAGGGCTTCTCAGCGGCGATCACGGCGGCGTCCTCAGCCGTTACGCCGGTAATTCCGCCGGGAATCAACCTGATTGTCTATGCGCTGATTGCCGGCGTTTCAGTAGGAAAGATATTCATGGCCGGTTATATGCCGGGTATTTTCATGGCCATCTGCCTGATGATTACGGTAAATATCATTTCCAAGAAAAGACATTATGCGCCGAGCCGTGAGAAGCGTGCATCGGCCAGGGAAATCGGCCATCAGGCCATTGATTCCATCTGGGCGCTTTTATTCCCGTTCGGAATCATTCTGGGACTGCGTATCGGTCTGTTTACACCGTCCGAGGCAGGAGCCGTGGCTGTTTTATATTGTATTGTTATCGGCGCTTTTGTATATAAGAATCTCCGTCCGGCGCATATTCCGCTCGTACTGAGAGAGACGATAGAGGGAACCAGCACGGTTGTCCTGATTATCGTGGCCGCCAATGTATTCGGCTATTATATGAGCTGGGAGCGTATTCCCCAGATGCTGACGGAGCTGCTCCTGGGTATCACGCAGAATAAGTATGTGATGCTTATGATTATCAACGTCCTGCTTCTGGTTCTGGGCATGTTCCTGGAGGGCGGAGCAGCGCTGATTATCCTGGCGCCTCTGCTTGTACCTGTAGTGAAGGGACTGGGCGTGGATCTGGTTCATTTCGGTCTTGTCTGTATCGTGAATATCATGATCGGAGGACTGACGCCGCCGTTCGGCTCAATGATGTTCACCTGCTGCTCAATTACGGGCTGTGAACTGACGACCTTTGTTAAAGAATGTATTCCGTTTATCATCGCCCTGCTTGTTGCGCTGCTTATTGTTACCTATGTTCCGATACTGACGATGTTCATTCCGAACCTGTTATATTAAGAATAGGAACAGTGGAAACAGAAGCTGACGCATTAACGTTTTGTACTATACAGGCATCCGTCTGTGAACGGCCATTGCTGCCGTTCACAGGCTCTGCCCCGAGAGGCATCTTTATTGACAAAGCCATGGTGATATGCTAGAGTGAAATTAAATATTAGTTACAGTTCAGCCTTCGGCAAACTGCAGCAAATGATGCACAGAAACGGCAAAAACCGCCGAGCATAATGCATCATGGCTGAACTGTTATGAATATTATCAGGAGAAAGGAGCCGGTTATTGACAGTGGGAATCACTGCCGATCACACTGCTCTTTTCTTAAATTACACAGGCAGTCGGAAGATAAAGAGAGCGGAGGGGACATAATGCGGAGTGCATTTCATGATATATTAATTGATTGTCCGGTTATAGCGGCGGTCAAAGATGATGAGGGACTGGAAAAATGTCTTGAGTCGGAAAGTCAGATTGTATTTATACTTTACGGGGATTTGATAAGAATCCCCCAGATGGTGAAAAAGATAAAAGACGCAGGAAAGCTGGCGATGGTACATATTGATTTAATCGCGGGACTTTCCGGCAAAGAAGTGGCGGTGGATTACATTAAGCAGGAGACGCTGGCTGACGGAATCATTTCCACCAAGATGGCTATCGTGAAACGGGCAAAGGAGCTGGGACTCGTTACGGTGTTCCGTTTCTTTGTCATTGATTCCATGGCCTTCGATAATATCAGGAAACAGTATCATACCGTACAGCCCGATGTGGTGGAGATTCTTCCCGGCCTGATGCCGAAGATTATCACCAAGGTGTCGAAGCTCGTTTCATGTCCCGTTATTGCGGGAGGGCTGATTGCCGATAAAGCCGATATTATCGGGGCAATTGAAGCCGGGGCTACGGCTATATCTTCCACCAATCAGAAGACCTGGTTTATCTGATGTGATCGGATCGTCCGCTTCGGAAAGAAAATACGGGGAGGATTCATTTTATGGCAAATTATGTTATGGCGCTGGACGCCGGTACAACCAGCAACAGGTGTATACTTTTTAATGAAAGAGGGGAGATCTGCAGCTCGGCCCAGAAGGAGTTCCGCCAGTATTTTCCGCAGCCCGGCTGGGTGGAGCATGACGCCAACGAGATCTGGTCAACCCAGCTCGGCGTGGCGGTGGAAGCCATGTCAAAGATTGGGGCGGAGGCTGCCGATATTGCGGCTATCGGTATCACAAACCAGAGAGAGACGACCATTGTATGGGATAAAATTACAGGGGAACCGGTCTACCATGCCATCGTATGGCAATGCCGGAGAACCTCCGAATACTGTGATTCCCTGAAAGAAAAAGGACTGACAGACAAATTCCGTGAAAAGACGGGACTTGTCATTGACGCTTATTTTTCAGGAACGAAGCTCAAATGGATACTGGATCATGTCGAGGGAGCCAGAGAGAGAGCGGAGCGCGGAGAGCTTCTCTTCGGAACGGTGGAAACCTGGCTGATTTGGAAGCTGACACGGGGAGCGGTACATGTAACGGATTACTCCAATGCGTCGAGAACCATGCTGTTTAATATCAGGACGCTGCAGTGGGACGCCGAGATTCTGGAAGAACTGAATATTCCGAAATGCATGCTGCCGGAAGTAAAACCTTCCAGTTCCGTATACGGGGAGGCGGATCACCAGTTCTTCGGTGGTCCGATTCCGATATCAGGGGCAGCCGGGGATCAGCAGGCCGCGCTGTTCGGCCAGACCTGCTTTCATGCGGGGGAAGCCAAGAATACATATGGGACGGGCTGTTTTTTACTGATGAATACAGGGGAGCAGCCGGTTTATTCGAAGAATGGCCTGGTGACGACTATTGCGTGGGGAATTGACGGCAAAGTGAATTATGCGCTGGAGGGCTCTATTTTCGTGGCCGGAGCCGCTATCCAGTGGCTGCGCGATGAAATGAGGCTGATTGATTCATCGGCTGATTCCGAATATATGGCGGGCAAGGTTAAGGATACCAACGGCTGTTATGTGGTTCCGGCCTTTACAGGTCTGGGAGCGCCCCATTGGGATCAATATGCCCGGGGTACAGTTGTCGGCATCACACGCGGTGTGAATAAATACCACATTATCAGAGCCACACTGGAATCCCTTGCGTTTCAGACCAATGACGTCCTTCAGGCAATGAAGGCTGATTCCGGTATTGCCTTAACATCCCTGAAAGTGGACGGCGGCGCCAGCGCCAATAACCTGCTGATGCAGATGCAGTCCGATATCATCCAGGCCCCGGTGCGCCGTCCGCAGTGTGTGGAGACTACGGCTATGGGCGCCGCTTATCTTGCGGGACTGGCAGTGGGATATTGGGAGAGTAAAGAAGACGTACTCAGAAACTGGGCCATTGACCGCGTGTTTGAACCGGAGATTTGTATGGAGGATAGGGAAAATAGGATACGCGGCTGGAATAAAGCGGTTAAATGTGCTTATGGATGGGCGAAAGAGGAATAAACGGGTTATGGCTCAAGTGACGGGGCGGCTGCCTATGCAGACGCCCTGTCCGTGATCCATGAACAAAATGAAATAAAGGAGATATTTACCAATATATGAAATTTCTGACGAAAAAATGAATTTTTATGAAGTTTTTTATAAGATTTAAACGGTCTGAATGTGGACTTTTTCCTATAAATATGGTATTTTAGATACTAACAGGTATAGTGTAATTATATAGGTGTAAAACCTTGGATATAGATGGTTTGGCGGGATATCAACACGGATGCCTGACATGAGCCCGGGACTTTATTTGCGCGTCGAGTAAGGTCTTTTTTTGACAGCGGCGCAGGATGGGCAGGAGTATGCCAGACGCGCCGGACGGACAAATCATGCAGGAGGGAGGAAAGAACGTGGCTACAAATAAAAGAATACGCCTTGGTGATTTACTGGTTCAAAAAGGCCTTATTACGGAAGAGCAGCTGATGCGTGCGCTGAAGGAACAGAGGCAGCGGGGGACAAAGCTTGGAGAGACGCTGATCAGCCTTGGCTATGTCTCGGAGCGGGCGATTGTGAAGATACTGTGTGATCAGCTTCATATCGAGTATGTGGAGCTGCGCAATATGAAGCTGGACGAAGCCGCCGTCTATACGATAAACGAGACGGTTGCAAAAAAATACAGCCTGATCCCCATTGGTTTTGACAAAGACAATCCCAATATGATGCGGGTAGCCATGTCTGATCCGATGGATTTTATGGCAATAGATGACATTGCCATTATCACGAATTTCAAGATTATCCCGGTTCTCAGCACAAGCAGCCAGATTGCCTTTCAAATCGACCGGTATTTTGGACGCCAGTCGGTGATCGCGGTTGCGGATCAATATAAAAAAGAACAGGGAAGAGATGAGGCGGCGCGTGACGCCGCAAGAGGCGAAGTCTCCCTGACGGAGTCGTCCCCGATTGTCGTGATGGTACGCTCTATCATCGAGCAGGCCGTGCGCCAGAGAGCCAGCGACATCCACTTTGAGCCGATGAGGGATGGAATCCGGATCCGGTTCCGTATCGACGGAAACCTGGTGGAGGCCATGAGCTATGATATGTCGATTTACACGGCAATTATTGCCAGGCTGAAGATTATTTCCGGCATGGACATATCGGAGAAGAGAAAACCGCAGGACGGCCGTACCACGATGGACATAGACCATGTGGAATACGATGTCCGTGTTTCCTCCATTCCGACTGTGTACGGCGAAAAGATCGTTATGCGTCTGACTAATAAGGAGAAACTGACAAGGGATAAAAGAGAACTGGGACTGAGCGACGACGATATGAAGCGTTTTGATCAGATGCTGGCCCATCCTCATGGGATTATTCTTGTGACCGGCCCTACGGGAAGCGGTAAATCCACGACACTTTATACGGCACTCAGTGAACTCAACCGTGAGACGGTGAATATTGTTACGGTAGAAGATCCGGTGGAGGCGAATATTGACGGAGTAAACCAGATTCAGGTGAATCCGAAAGCGGATATGACCTTTGCGTCGGCTCTGCGCTCTATTCTGCGTCAGGATCCGGATATTATAATGATTGGAGAAATACGAGATCCCGAAACCGCGGAGATTGCGGTTCAGGCATCGATTACCGGCCATCTTGTGGCCAGTACTTTACATACCAACAGCACTTCCGCCAGTATTGCCAGGCTGCTGAACATGGGAATCGAGCCGTATCTTATGGCCGATGCCCTGGTGGGCGTGGTGGCCCAGCGTCTTGTAAGAAAACTCTGCCGCTGTAAGAGGGGCAGAGAGGCGACCGCGCAGGAAAAGGAAGAGCTGGGAGTGAACCAGGACGAAGTCCTGACCATCTATGAACCGGCCGGCTGCCAGCTTTGCAGCCAGACAGGATATTTCGGACGGACTGCCGTCTACGAGATGATGCCTGTAACACCGGAACTTCGATGGGCAATCACAAAGATGCAGCCTTCATCCAAGGTGAAGGAGATTGCACAGAGAGAAGGTATGATTACTCTGAGGGGAAGCGCAGTCAGACTGGTGAGGGAAGGCGTTACCTCCTTGGAGGAGATGAAAAAGATTGCCAGCGAGGAGGACTAACAGATGGATCTGACAGAACTTTTGGGGGAGGCGAAGAAGCTGAACGCCTCCGACCTTCACATAACAGTAGGAGTGCCGCCCCAGGTGCGTGTCAACGGAGCGCTGATTGCGATGGAAAACTGCCCGAGACTGATGGGGGATGATACGCAGGAGCTTGTTGAAAGTATCATGGGAGAACGGCAGAAAAGCCTGTTTGAAGATAAGGGGGAGGTGGATTTCTCCTTTGGAATCCCGGCACTGGGCCGGTTCAGGGTTAATGCCTTCCGCCAGAGGGGAACAGTTGCAGCAGCATTCCGTCTGGTGAGTACAGAGGTACCCACCCCCGAATTCCTGGGACTGCCCCAGTCCGTTATTGACCTGTACCAGAAGAACAGCGGACTTGTACTGGTGACAGGGCCTACAGGAAGCGGTAAATCCACGACGCTTGCGTCACTGATACAGCGGATTAATGAGACAAGGAGAAACCATATTATTACGCTGGAGGATCCGATTGAATATCTTTACCGCCACAGCAAATCCCTGGTAAACCAGAGGGAGATAGGACTTGACACGAGAAGCTATGCGGCCGCCCTGCGCGCTGCCCTGAGGGAGGATCCGGATGTCATTCTGGTAGGTGAGATGAGGGATCTGGAGACAATCAGCACGGCCATCACGGCTGCGGAGACGGGCCATCTCGTTTTTTCCACGCTGCATACGATAGGCGCAGCGTCTACGATTGACAGAATTATAGATGTTTTTCCGGCTGAGCAGAAAGACCAGATCAGGGTCCAGCTCTCCATGGTTATGGAGGCTGTCATTTCACAGAGGCTGCTGCCGAAGGCAGACGGGAGCGGAAGAACCGGAGTATTTGAGGTAATGCATGTGAATACGGCGGTCCGCAGCCTGATCCGGGACGGTAAAACCTATCAGATCCCAAGTATCATCCAGACAAACAGGAAAGCCGGGATGATTACGATGGACGACGCCCTTCTGGAAAAATACAGGGCAGGCATTATCACACGAAAGATGCTGGTAGACTATGCGGTGGATCCGGTGTCGATAGAAAAACGCCTGTTATATTAAGGAGACGAGCGGAATGGCTAATTACCGTTACCATGTTATTACCCCGGCCGGGAAAGAAAAAAAGGGAATCATCACAGCGTCAGACAGGCCCCACGCGATGGCGATACTGAAAAACGACGGCAATACCGTGATTTCCATTGATGCTCCCAGCATATGGGATAAAGAGTTTGAACTTCCGTTTCTGAATCCGGGAGTCAGGCCCAGAGATATGAGTGTATTCTGCCGCCAGTTCGTCACGCTGACGGAATCCGGTATCAGTATCGTACGTGCTATGGAGATGCTGGAAGAGCAGACGGTCAATAAATTATTAAAAGAAGCAATCCGGGAAACCAGGGCCTCTGTTGAAAAGGGGGGTACGCTGGCCGGGAGCATGAGACACCATGAAAAAGTTTTCCCTCCGATGTTCGTCAACCTGGTTCAGGCCGGTGAGGAGGCAGGAAAGCTGTCATTGTCATTTGAACGGATGGCGGCGCATTATGAGAAGACGGCCAAACTCCAGAATATAATCAAGAAGGCCATGATTTACCCGATTATCCTGTCGATCGTGGCTGTGATTGTCATAATCGTCATGCTTGTATACATAGTGCCGATGTATTCCGATATGTTTGTGGATATGGATGCAGAACTGCCTGCGATTACAAGGGCAGTGGTCGGACTGAGTAATTTTATGACCAGATACTGGTATATTATATTGATTGGCATTTTTGCCATTGTCATGGGGCTGAGGGCCTATGGAAGCACGGAATCGGGAGATTACGTCTATTCCAATCTCGTTCTTCGGATACCGCTTGTCGGAAAGCTGAAGAAAAAGACAGCCTGCGCCCAGTTTTCAAGGAACCTGAGTACGCTGCTCAGTGCAGGCGTGCCAATTATAGAAGCGCTGGAAATTACGGCAAACACGATGGATAACACGGTTTACCGGCTGGCAATCAGCGACGCACGCGAACAGGTGGCAAGAGGAATCCAGCTTTCGGTTCCATTGCAGGAAAGCGGCGTCTTTCCCTCCATGGTTTATCATATGGTGGGAATCGGTGAGGAGACAGGCGGATTAGACACGATGCTTGATAAGGTGGCGGAGTATTATGAGGAAGAGGTGACCGCCGCAACCGAACAGGCTGCTGCCGCGCTGGAACCGCTGGTCATTATCTTTATGGCTGTAATTGTAATCGCAATTATTGCGGCCGTATTTACTCCGATGCTTACGCTGTACAGCAGTGTGGATAATCTGTAGACTGGCGTGAGGTACGCGGAGGACTTAAGAGATATTTAACTCACGTCGTGCGCCCGACATGGCGGAGTTACATATATAAAACTAAGAGAAATCTTAAAGAAAGAAGGAGATTGGAATGAACAAGAAAAAGAATAACAAAGGTTTTTCACTGATTGAATTGATCATCGCGATTGCGATATTGATCATTCTGACAGGACTGCTGGCACCGCAGTTTATGAAGTATATTGAGAAATCCAGGGAAGCGAAGGACGTGCAGGCTATGGATACAGTGTATTCATCTGTACAGGCGGCATTGGCAAATGAGGCAGCGTATGATGCAATGGTTGAATTAACAAAGAGTGGAGCATATAAGGAAACATTAGAAGAGGCGTTGGATAATAAAACTTCATTTGGTGTTGAATTAAAAAGTCTTTTAGGCAGTAAAAGTCTTGAATTAAAGTCTAAAAAGGCAACTACAGATGGAGTGATTTGTATTGCTGTAGAGTACCAGGAAGATGAAGAAGAGGTGGTTACTGGAATTAATCCAGATGATAATTCTGAAATTAAAGAAAAAGTACCAGTTTTTTCTGGATTTGAGGTTCAGGTGTACTGTGGTGATAAAAAGGATCAAAGTTTAATAGGTGGTCTAGAGCCTATAGGATCCTCAATCGTAAAATAAAAGATGTAATGAAATTCCCAGTAAAATCAGGTTAGGTATTATAAGCGGGAGCACATGAACAAATGTGTCTCCTGCTTATAGGATTGATTAATGTAGTTCAAAAATATATCTTATTCAAATAGATTATGGATTTCAATTTACTCAACAAAGTTGGGAAAGGGCCTATGTCTAATTTGGTATTGAAATATGACAATAGAGAAAATTTAATATAAGATGTACCGTAGAGGTACAAAATGAAAATAAATGACTGAAATAAGACTTTTGATTATAATTGTTTTCCTCTTCGCCATCACCATCGGCAGCTTCCTCAACGTCTGCATCTACCGCATCCCACGCGGCGAGGACATCGTCCATACCAATTCCCACTGCATGAACTGCGGATACAAGCTGGCGTGGTACGACTTAATTCCCATATTCAGCTGGATATTCCTGCGGGGACGGTGCAGAAAATGCGGAGAGAAAATATCGGTTCAATACCCGCTTATTGAGCTGGCCAACGGCCTCTTATGGGTGGGATTAATTTATAAAAACGGTTTTACAGTGACGGGAATCTGTTATGCAATTGCAGCTTCCTCCCTTCTGGTACTAAGCGTCATTGACTGGCGTACGTTTGAGATTCCGGTGGGATGTAATATTGTAATAGGAACAGCCGGTCTGGTAAACCTGTGGTTTAACAGGCAGGACTGGCTTACATATATGATAGGGCTTATCTGCGTCAGCGGCCTGCTTCTTCTGATTCTGCTTCTCAGCAAAGGCAGAGCCATGGGAGGCGGAGATGTGAAGCTGATGGCGGCGGCCGGTCTTCTTCTGGGATGGCAAAATGTCATCCTGGCTTTTGCGTGCGGATGTATTCTAGGTTCTGTGATTCATCTGGTTCTGATGAAGATACAGGGAAAAGAGCGCATGCTGGCATTTGGCCCTTACCTGTCCGCAGGAATATGGTTTTCCATGATGTGGGGGCAGGAACTGATACAATGGTATATCAATCAATTTTAGCATCCGGTTTCAGGCTGAGTCATAATAATGCGTAACCGGTTTAACAGTGAAAAGAATCATGCTCTGCCGAGGCAGACATGTTCAGAATAAAAGATACTGTTCACATACTGCTAAAAAAGCGGCGTGCTGTGAACAATAACACGCTTCTCGATGCACAGAAACGGCAAAAAACGCCGTTGATTGTGGTGGAAAGTTTACTTTTCATCGCGCCGCGCCGTGAAACTCGGGATTTTCGTGCAAAATGCGTACGAAAACACCCCGCGGAACGCAACCGTGTGAACAGTAACGAATAGAACAACAGGTGAAAGGACAACTTATGGGCAAGCTGCTATCAATCGTATTGACTGACAACCACATAAGAATTGCAGAGTTATCCAACGGCAGGCGAGGTGTTTCGGTATACAGGCTGCTGACCAAAGAAGTGCCGGAGAGCCTTGTTTCAGGCGGATTAATCGTGGATGTGCGCGGCTTTGCCGAGTATCTTAACGCCACTTTGAAATATGCCAATATCAAGACAAAGAAGGTTGTCTTCTCACTTCCCTCTGATCGGATTATGAGCAGGGAAGTAGTGCTTCCGGAGATGAAGGAGGAGAAACTCAAAACAGCCCTGAAGGTGAATGCACCGGAGTATTTTCCGGTGGAGCTGACGGATTACGTACTCTCTTATTTTACAATATCGAGAATCCTGGAGGACGAGACAGAAAACGGGGACGAGGACGAAGAGACGCAGGAGAGAAAGAAAGCGAAGAGGAAAAAGCCGGGAATCGGCAGGAGTCGCTCGAAGCTGCGTCTGATGGTGGTGGCGGTACCGAACGAAATGGTACAGTCTTATTATGATGCCGCCAAGCTTGCACACCTAAAGCTTATCTCAGTTGATTATATCGGCAACAGTGTTTTCCAGTTGACCTCGAATCAAATTGGCGATGAGCCATGCCTTGTAATCCAGCTGGATGAGGAGCATACGGTTCTGACAATTTATAATGAGACGGTTATGGTACTCCAGCGTCATGTGGATTTTGGAAGCATTTCACTCCTTCAATCCATTATGGATAAGAAGAACTGCAGCCAGGAGGAGGCTCTGGAACAATTGGAGCGCAGGCAGTTAATCCACGACAATTTCGATGATGGGGATGAACTGACAGACACTCTTTATTATCTGGTCAGCAACATCAAACGGGTAATTGAATATTATACAGGCCGTAATGCGGACCATCCTCTGGAGCTTGTTTACATAATCGGGGACGGCTCACGCATCTCCGGTTTGGATGAGCTGTTTGACAAACAGCTGAATCTGCCGGTTGAACGTATCACGGCGCTGAAACAAGTGTCGGTAAAAGAGAGTGCAGGACTTTCCATGAAGGAAGTCCTCAGATATATGGATAATATCGGGGCTGTTGTGGACCCGGTGGATCTGATACCGAAACAACTGGAGCAGGATATCAGGCGGAAGCTGGAGGCCAAGGCTTACCGTGTTATGATTCTGCTGGCATTGTTCGCGTCGGTTGTAATTGTCACTGTTCCGGCAACCAATTTCTTCAATGAGGCAATGGAAACCATTGATCTACAGAATAAATTACTGACGGTGGAGGACGTAAAACCGATACTGGATAACTACAGACAGGCTCAGACGCGTTATTCCGACGTTGTGCAGGTTCAGTCTCTGGTAAGAACCAATAACGAGAGTCTTTCGAACTTTATTGATATATTTGAGCAGCTTCGTCCAAGCAATATTTCGATTCAAAGCTTTAGCTGCAGCGAGGGTCAGGTGAGCTTCTCGGCACTGGCCCAGGGGAAGAAGACGGTGGTGAAGCTGATTCAGCAGCTAGGTATGATTGCCAATGTATCCGAGGTGAAGGTCAGCGCACTTTCAAGCGTATTTGAAGGAAATCAGGAAACGGTTGCATTTTCCCTGACCTGTACTCTGATCAATCAGGATTCCATCTTGAATCCGGGAACAAAGGAAGAGGCATTGGAGAACATGATGCCGGATGAATACAGTGAAATATGGGCGCCGGATGAAGGCGTGGAAGAAGACGGAACCGGCGGCGATGATACGGATGCAGCCGGTACGGAAAACGAAGTTTTGGAGAAGAATAATGTCCAAAGTGCGGATATAGAAGAAGGCGGACTGGAATCCGGACAGACACAATTGGCAGCTCAGGTAAATGCTGCTGCGGTGGCTCCGGCTGGCGAGGCTGATGCAGCGGCCGTGCCTGTGACGGAGCAGACTCCTGGGGGACAAGTGCCTGATGCGCCTGCAGCAAATCCAGGTGAGGCAAATCCAGGTGAGGCAAATTCGGGTGAGGTAAATTCGGGGACGGCAAATCCGGGGGCGGAAAATGGAGGGACCGGGCCGGAACCGGCGCCGGTTACTGTACCTGATAATACAAATGCCGATATTCCGGCAGGGGCGGCAGCGGAGGGGAGCGGTCCGGCTTCCGCAAAAGGTTTAGAAAGCGGGGGGACGGCATCATGAAGATAACTTCGAGAGACAAGGAGCTGATTTTTCTCGTACTGTCCATAGGGATTGTTGCCGCATCATGGTTCCTGGGAGCAAAGAATATTGAGAAAAAGACAGAGGAAATGACGGTCAGGAAGGAAGAGCTCCGGCAGGAATACGATGAGCGTATCAGGATTCTTCAGCAAAAGGATGAGTATATTCAAAAGACAAAGGATTATAACGAGGCTTATACACTGATGCTCGGCAGGTATCCGGGGGACATCTCACAGGTGCAGCAGATTATGTTTGTGACGGGGCTGGAAGAACGGTTCGATACTCAGGTGGTATCCGTCTCCTACACGGATCCGGCCGAAATCTATCAATTTCAGACCACAGAACAGGGAAATATTATGCCGTATACGCTGGCAATGAGTACCTTGCAGATTCCGGTCAGTCTGGAGTATGGGAAGTGGAAAGATTTACTGGACTACGTATTCTCCTATCAGGATAAAAATACGATCCCCCAGATTACGGCTTCCTATAACCAGGAAACGAATGTGGTGGATGCAACAGTAACAATGTACCAGTATGCAGTGCGTGGGGAAGACCGGATATTTGAAGAACCAAAGATTACGGTGCCAATCGGTACGGACAATATTTTCCGCTCCGGTACGGCTCTATCCTATAATGGCGGCACGGTGGAACAGATCGAGGCGATAAAGAGCGATTACGACTGTTATATCATGCTGTTCCCGTCTGCATCGGATGTGAATGCCAAGGTCGTGGCAGGCCCGGATGACAGCGAGAAGATAATATCCGACAAGAATGAAGAGGAGACATTGACCATAAAAGCAGAAGAAAACGGGGAAAACAGCAGTATCACTTATACGCTGGGTGAAAACGGACGTCCCCGCGTGCTTTACACGAAGGGAGACACGATTGACATCTATGTACTCAGCTCTCCCAGAATGGGCGGCACGGATCTGAGCCAGGTAAAAGTCCGGATTGAGAACCGGACTTCGAAAAAGATGCGGATTGCCGTGACCGGCGATGATGACGCAAGGCCCAGATTCGTGGTCGAAAGCCGGACAGGTGATGTGGAGATACTGAAGTGACGGAACACTTTAACAGCAGGGATTGTGATAGGAGCGGAACGGTCTGGTGTCAGGCCGTTTATGGAAAGGAGCACGGCTGCCATGGAGAAAAAGGACGGAGGATTTACGCTGATTGAACTGTTAATCGCGCTTGCTGTTCTTTCTATCATGGCAGGCGTGCTCCTTCAGTCGTTTGTAGTAAGCAGAAGGATGAATACCAAGGCCAGGAAAGACGAATTGCTGCTGGATGCGGCGAAGCGGACGATGGAGGAACTGAAAGGGTATCCGTTTGAAGAATTGGAGAAGTTTCTGGCAGAGGGTGAAGGTACAGCCGGTGGCCGGATTATGATAGGGAATACGATGTATCGAATCGAGCGCCTGGAAGAGGAAGGAGCCGGAAGGGAAGCCGGCGGCGGAGAAGGCGGAGGACAGGATGGCGCTTCAGAGACCGGACAAAGACAGGGCTACCGTCTTACAGCCGAATACGGACATAATCCGTCGGGGGACGGGAGAGCGTCCTATATCATCAGCGCAGAAGCTGATTTTGGAAAGTACAGCCGGGAAGATGAGGAGATGAATCGTTCATACTCTATCAATCGCTATGAGATGCCGAATATTGCCGATGTAAGCAGCTTTCAGAATGCGGTAATCGATCCGCAGACACTGATGAAAGAGGATGAGCTCTTGACCTCGCAGCTTCTGATGAAGGTGAACGAGGAAGAGGAGACGGGTGAGGGGCTGGATGCATCAGACGGCGTGACAGGGGACGGCGCCGGGGAGAGTTCCGGCGGGGACAGCTACAGCGAAAGCGAAGTGGAACGATATTTGCGGGTACATATTTTTGAGACGGCCGGCGGCCATGAAGGAGATGCAGATGACAGCGGAGTTTTGACCGTTCAGGCGGAAGCAGAATATACGGTGGAAGCGGATAATGAGGGTCATCCGGATCCGGATGTTTCAATCGTGGCAAGCCTGGCAACAGTGAAGAGAAACATTGTCAGAGAGGACAACGGCCGGCCTTCCAACCGGATCTATCTTTTTCTTCCGGATAAGGATATTAAATACATTAGGACTGAAGTGAGGGAGAACGGCAGCGGAGAAAAAAGCATTGCTCCGGAAGCGGCCGGCGAAGAATCCGGTTTTCCCGGCTTCGACAGAATTTTTATAAGCTATGACCTGGAGGAACCGATAGAATTCTTTTTGGTAGCAGGCAGTCCCGGCGCGTATGAGCAATCCGGGGATGATAAGATAAAGATCGAGTCATCTGAAAACAGCGGGATGTTGATTTATACGAATATCGGTGTGGAAAATGAACCGATATCCTACCACGAACCCGAAAACAGGCTATATCATTTGACTGTGACTGTTTACGAAGCCGATTACAGCGGGACGGAGGGAACAGGCGCAGAACCCGGCAGGGGCCGGGAAATATTGAAACTGGATTCAACAAAATCAGAGTAAGAGTGATAGAAAAGTGGTGAGGCCGGCAGAATTACGGCAGCAAAAGAGACAGGAGGTTCCGGAATGAGACGAGTTAAAAACCAGTTGCCGGAGAAGAAAAAACTGAATAATTCAGGTTCCGCCATGATTCTGGCGCTGACTGTCCTTTCTCTGATTGCCATATTGGGGATTATGGCTTTAAGCTCCGCGCTTTTGAATGTCAGAATGAGAGATTTGAACCGGAAATCGGACAAGAATTTTTACTATCTTGAGACAGCGCTCGATGAGATTTATGCGCAGACAGGAAGAATGGCGAGTGACATCCTGAAAGAAAACTATCTTGGCGTGATGGAGAAGCTTTATAAAGATGGCTACAGAACAAACGATGAGGCGAACGCCTGGCTGACAGCCGGTTTTATGAAGGAACTGACAGGCGAAAACGCTTTGGGGTTATCACTTCCTCTCACTGATGAAAACAATGAGGAAAATCTTAAAAATGCGGCTGAGAAACTGGCCTCTTTTTCGGATACGATACAGAAACAGAATCTGGAGGTTTTTATCGATTCAATTATCATGGAGAAACAGGTTATGCCGGAAGGGGAAGAGCTTGCGATGACCGGCTCCGGCAATGCGGCGCCTCTGTCCGTCCCCGGTCCGCGGGACAGCTACAGCGGTATCACCCTGAAAGGATTCTGTCTGATTTATACAAATCCGGATACCGGAATTGAGTCGGCAGTCACCGTGGATTTAAGAATACGGGCGCCCTATGTAAGGTTCATGAATGAAGGCGATGCACTGCTTGACTATGTCCTGGCGGCGAATGGGGATATAAAAGTAAACCAGAACGGCACAAGCAGAACAGTGAATGAGTTTACCGGAAACATATACGGCAATTCAATTACGGTATTCCACAGCGAGCTTGACGCGGCGGGTCGGTTAATTGCGGCAAAGGGAAATATAACGGCTGACAACCGTGCGGAGCTTACAATTTTCCCTGCTGTGAATACCGGGGCGAAGAGCCGCGTCTGGGCAGACGGGATTGAGCTTAACGCCTCATCCACCCTGACTGCTGAGGATGCCGACATATTTGTCAAGGATGATTTGACCCTGAAGGGCGATAAGAATAATGTTACCCTGAAAGGCTCTTATTACGGCTACGGAAACGAAGGGGACAGCAGCGCGCTGGAACAGGAAACACCGAATAAAAGCAGCGCGGTTATTATAAATGACAGGGGGAGCAGTCTTGATTTGACGGGCCTTGACTCCCTGATACTGGCCGGACGGGCCTATATGAGATTTGACGATACGATTACGAACGGGCAGTACGTTTACCCGATGGGAGAATCACTGGCCGTTAAGGCCACTCAGACGATGTATTTGATACCGGAGACATCCATTCGCCTGGCATGGAATGGAAATACACAGGCTGCCGTTTCCAACCCGGTACTCTTGCCCGATGAGGAGGATGGCTATACACTGGCGCTTCAGGTCGAGCTTCCCGATGAAATGGGCGGGAAGAAGGCGGAGTATCAGATACGGATAGACAATCCCCAGGCAGAAAGCGATTCGGATAAAGAAATTACAGTTACAGGACCCGGAACACAGGACTCCCCGGTTGTCCCGGTAATTTTAAATGGAAAGATTTATATCTATTATAATTTTAATTCGGAAAGTGAGAGAAGGGACTATTTTGTCAATTATCTGGATAAAAACGCTTCATCTTTTGACGATCTGCTGGAGAAAAGCCGTATGGGGAAAAGCGGCGGGACAGCCGGCGGTGACGGCAGCGGAATATATATTAAAGGCAGCGGGGCCCAGCAGATTCATACATCAGGCGCCCTATATCAGGTAGCCGGGGATAAAGGGGAGGATGAACATCTTTTTCAGCTCCTTAAGAAGGGGGAGGACGGTGTCGGCAGTAAACTTGAATGGGTGAACCTGATTGGAAATCTGAATGCCTCTTTTAAAAATATACAGGACAATCTGGCGGAGACAGACCGTGTCGGAGGGCGTGCCGGAGAAGCTGCCATGGGAATTTCATCGATACTGCCGATTGGAAATTATGTTAAAATTGATGAAGTGAAAAAACTAATAGGAGAACCGGTCTATATCAAAGAAAACGGATGCTGTGTACTGCTGAGCGGGGACTCGGTTCATGTAGAGCTGGGGGCCGGTGGGGACAGCGCGTCAGTCACAACTCTGGGGAGAACTTTTTCTATGGACGGAGGGCTGGTTGTATCGGCAAAAGATATTGAGATTGGAGGAGAGGGAGCGTTTAACGGCCTGTTTATGGCGGCAGGTCAGATATCTGTTACGGGCAGCGCAAGGCTGACCGCCGATGGGCAGACTTACGAACCCATTCTGGACAGAGAAGAGACTGCAAAATATTTTTATGATTACAGCGATCCGGCCTCCACTGTGCTGAACGACTATGAAGACTTTGTTACGAGAGAGAACTGGAGCCGTTCCGGACGTGAGCGGGGAGGCGGCAAATGATGAAAGACAATACCAACAGCGGTTTTTCACTGATAGAGCTAATTATTGCCATGACCATTCTGCTTGTTCTCAGCGGCATGATTTTTCTGGGAAGCGATTCAGCAAGAAGAAAAGAAACGGAGAAGTATGCGGCCGCTCTCGGCAATGAGATCTTGATGGCCCGGACGGCCTCCATGTCTAAGGCGGGCAAGTGGCGGCTGGGACTTTATCTGAAGGAAAAAGAATATTACTGTATCCTGGAGAGCGAGGAAAAGGCATCCGGAGAGTCAGGCGGCGTATATTGGGAGAGCCGGTCAGAGAAAGTCAGACTGGGGCATGCCGGCGCGGTTGATTATGAATGGGTGTCCGGAAGCGGCGATCCTGACGGTGAAGGGAACGTTTCAGACGGCGCCGGAACCGGAGAGGGCAGCCTGGAGAAGGGGAAGCTGATTCATGCATGGCGGTTCGACCGAGATACAGGCTCCTGCATGGAGGGAGCGGGCACTCTTAAGGTCACCGGCGTGGGACGTACCAGAACCATTACAGTTTATAAAGAGAATGGCCGGGTCGATATCAGCAATGTGAAGTAGGGAAAAATCTGTAACCGTTCAGCCATGATGTATTCCGCGAGGCGTTTTCGCTGTTTCTTGCGAAAATACCGAGTAGTGCGGTGCGGCGCGATGAAAAGACAAAAATCAGGCGGAAAGGAGGAAGATGCGTGGAAAGAAAAAGCAAAGAGCCGAATTCATTAAATTCATTAACAGAGTCCGGAAACGGAGGCTTTTCACTAATTGAATTACTGGTCGGAATTTCAGTTTTGGCAGTGGTGGGTCTTATGATAACATCACTGTTTAGCAGTTCCTCCCGCCTCTACCGTTCTACGGCGTCTTACTCCAATATCCAGACTGAGAGCCAGGCAGTCAGCCGGAAAATCAGCAATGCGATCATGGGAGCCGGTTCATTATATCTGAATGAAGGGGAACGCGGAAGCTATCTGTTTACCGGTGAGGTGAAAACGGAAGCCGGAAAGAATGTATACTCTGGTGAGATATTCTGGTTCAACAAGGAGACCGGCTGTCTGTATCAAAACAGCGGCTTTAAGGCCGAACAAGACATTAATTCCGGCCCGGACATCGCAGGCGGAGAGAGCCATGACGGGACAGGGGATAAAATATCGGGAAATCCTGGAGTCCTGTCTTTGGAGACGGTCAGGGCAGCATTAGAAGAAAATGCAGGTAATGGCCGGGAATATCTGATCAGCGATAAAGTAAAGAAGCTTGATTTTACAATTTTCCCTGAATTGACGGAAAATGAGCGGATTAATGAAGACGATGGATTCTACAAAACAGATGGGAAAATAAGTGTGAATTTTGCTCTGACTTTCCAATATCTGGACAGTAAAAGCTATTTTGTGACAACCAGTGCCGCGCCCCGTAACAGGATAGCGGTTTTATGGTGGAATGGAGAAACCGGTACAGGCGGCGGGCCCGAAACAGGGGCATGACCCAATACAGGTCCGTACTGGCCGTAAAAATGTTAATTCAAACCGATGGCGCATCAGGAGGCAGGAATGGAAGTTCGCGTACAGAAAAAGAAAAAGAGATTTCCGTGGGACGGAAAAAAACTGCATACTGTATGGAAAGCCGTGGCGGCGATACTGGTGATCTGCGTGCTGGCCGGCGGGATATTGCTGATTGCAGGCCGCAGACAGCAGGCGGAAGCCGCGCTCGATCCGACCAGATACAGCAAAGAACATCCCTTTGTGGTTTTGGAGATAGTACCTTACGAAGGACAGGGACAATGGGGGTATTTGGTCGAAGGACAGGAACCTGTGACAGTCGAGGCAATCAATAGGTATTATACGGAAGAACAGGAGTTAAAAGATTACTGGAGCTTAGACTGGGGAAACAATAATGCAACATTTTTTATTGAATTTCCATTCTCAGGTCTGGTGAGAGATAAAGAAAACAGACGGTACGCCAACAATAACATTTTTGTGAAGAACATTCTCTGCCAGAGCGGCAAAAAAGCGGAGGACTGGGCAGGCAAAGTTCAGGTAAGGTCTGAGAGCGCATGCGATATAACGGTTCAGGACGTGGAAAGAGCCGATCTTATTATAGTCCAAAGTAATGAGTCGGCCTATAAATACAACCAGTCCGGAGGCGATAACCGGAATCCGCTGTATGCATATTGGAAATATAATAAACCGTCAGTCATATTAAAGGATGAAAAAGGAAAGGTCATTGAGCCAAATAAAGGGGGCCAGGCCGTCTATGAGGGCAGCATTTCGGAAGATAATGGGAATAGCTGGAAATCAATGGATATGCAATGGGATGCGGCGCTGGCTGTTCTGGATCATGCCTATACAAACAATAAGGCGACAATTGTGGCATCTGAAAAGTCAGCCGGAAATGCGGATAAAAATATTGATAAATTAATTCTGCTTTTAACAAAGCTGAGCGGAAAAGCCTATATCGATGACGGAATAAAAGAAATGATTACCACGGCTGTCAACGGAGAAGGCGTCAGAACTGGAAGCTTTAACGGAGAAACATCCTGGAATGAAAAGTTATTTTATGATGCCGTTCTGCTCGACCGTACCACCTTTACAAACAGTTTTGAAAAGCTGAAATATTTTATTTATAATCCGTCTGAACAATATGCGCCGCCGGACAATGTAAAAACATTCCTGGAACGGTTCAGGACAATGGGCAGCCTTTCAAATGAAGACTTTTATGAGTTTATGGATTCCGAATTATGGGATGCGTTATTAAAGTATGCAAGGCTGCTGAGAGATAAAGAGGGCAGTGCCGGAAAAATCACGGAAGAGGATTATCAGGCGTTTGGAAATTACCGGGTAAAGTATGAAAAGCATCAAATTTGTAAACTTGAAGACAAGTATGAAGCCGGATATGATCTCCTGCATAACGGAGGTTACATCGGCAAAACAAAGTGGGATAATGTGATCCGTTATATGGAAGGATGGATCAGTTACCCGTTTGTTCCGGTCCTCTTAGGCGAAAGCTCCAAACACCAGATTGATGTGGAAGAGATTTTATTAGGAGGAGCGGTAACGCCGGACGGACCGCCCCAGGAGGCGGCAGATGGACGGATCAAGGTACTGGAAATCGAACCATCCAATAATTACTGGCTTGTGATTCCGGAAAATCTGTCAAAACTTGCAACGGCGATTGGTGAAGATGAAGACGAAATTTCCGTTACATACGTGACGCCAAATACATTAAATGGTATGGCGGTAGATTTGACGGCGGAGTATGATTTAATATTAATAGGGGAAGACACCTCTCTTTTCAGAGCGGGAGGCCCTTACAGCAGCGGCATTCCTTACCGCCATAACGGTTACCTGGATGATGCGGTAATTCCTCAGACCCTGCTCAACGGTTTACTGGCAGGTGATTATACGACAAAAGCAAAATTTGATGCCGGTATTGCAATGAAAAAAGAGGGCGCCTCGCTGAATACAGGGTCTTATCCTCTTACGGTCAGCAGCAGCCGGTACTGGAATCCCGGATTGAGGGAGCAGTGGCCCAAAACACCGGACTATTATTTCCTGAAAAATGTGGAACTTGCATTGGAGCTTCAGGTATTAGGAGCCGATGAGTCAGTCAGCAAGGCCAGATTCAGCGGCAATGATATAAGCTCATATATGCAGCGGCAGCTGGCGGAATTCGTAAAATCAGGCCAGCCGGTTATTGTGGCAGATCGTCTCCTGGTAGATGCGAGGAAACAAATCGGCGATTTCATTTTCATCGATATGGATTCCAGGCCATACGAAGAGGAGCTGGATTTGGATGCCAGATTATATTTCGCATTGTACGGAATGGAGGATGAGAGGGACTATTATACGAAAGCCCCGGAAGAAACTTACTATAATCGGCTGATATCAATGCGTACCGGTCTTGAAGAAGCGGCAGGTAAAACAATCTCATTGATGAAAGATTATAAACCGTCAATTGTGGTAAAAGATACCGGGTTAATAAAGGATGAAAACGGAAATGCTGTTTCTTCAATCGCTGAGAAAGGATGGAGTCCGGAGACAAAGCCGGATCTGACTGCGCTTGCCAGAACGAATACATTGACGTTTGACTACGAAATCACGCTGCCCATAGGCGATCAGGCAGAGAATATGGTAATGACAATCATTGTGGATCGGAACGGCGACGGTATTTTCGATGAAGCGGGAGACGGAGGAAACGGCTCAGGCAAACCGGGTAAAGAAAATAATTCAACGGATTATATTAAAAATGATCAGGTGTTTACCGTAAAATTCGGAGATTTGCCCCCGGGGGATTATACCTTTGAGAGCGGCTTGCTGAAAGGCAGATATACTTCTCCTGTGCCGGTTGAGTCAATCGAGGAAATATGCCAGTTCCGCGTACAGATTTCGACTCTTGATAAAAATAATCCTCTCACCGGAGTCTGGACCGGATACCTGCATCCTGATACAAAGAAGAAGGACGTGAAGATACTGCAGATTACGCCGTATTCCGATACGGCAGGAGGTAAGAATCTGTCACAGAATCCACAGTTTGTCCGTCTGTTTAATGAGGCGGAGCAAAAGGGCGGGGAGTATCATATCGACTTTGAAAATGCCGGATTTGAAACAATTTCCGAAGGCGATTTTGCTGCAGAATGTGAGGGTAAGGAAATTACTGCGGAAAAATTAAAGGCATATGATTTAATCATTGTGGGAACCGATTTTTCACAGGAGCTGAAAGGCGATATAACGGATACGGATACTCTGGAGGCGGCCAAAGTTTTAAAGGAATATTCGGATACACTCAAAAAACCAATTATCTTTACAAACGATGCATTTTCCTATGTCAATTCGGAGAATTACTTTGCCCCGGAGGAAGTTGATTATTATTACCGCAATATGACGATTGAAGAAGGGCAGAGGGAGAAGCCGACAGAAACAGATCCAAACTACAAAAAGGTCAGGATTAGTAAAGAACAGTATGAAGCTTATCTGGAAAAAAATGAGAAAGAGTGGAATGACAATCAGCATAATATTGGAAACGGGACCGTCTATCTCGATCCGGAGGGTCTCCATGAGGTGGCTGAAAAAGCAGGATCTTATAAGGCTCTTGTGAGGCCGACTGCAGCCGATGACGGGAGAGAAATTTCGGAGCTGTATATCGGGTGGCAAACCTGGGGCGGGTGGTTTAATGGAGGAGGAAAAGAGGTAAAGACAGTGAATCCCAATTCCCCGCCGGTAAAAGTTAACGCAGCCCAATTCTATAACGAATTCAGGAATATGATAGACAGAACATTTAGCTGGATTTACTACTTTTATGCCAGGAACGGTTATGTGACGGAAGGGGAGCTGAGATCTCTGTATGAAGATGCCGGTGGGAATCCCCTGAGAACCACAATCAAAAAAAATACATTTAATGTCAAAGATCTCCACGCAGCTCTCGGAAGCTACGAAGCAATTTCCAAAGATATCGTGGATGAGACGGCTCCAATCGTAATCGCCGGGGATACTTACTATAAATTCAAGTCGAACGGCGCCGATTACCTGTCCATCCGTCTCGAGGAGGACGTGACGAATTTCTACGGTTATGTATGGCAGAAAAAAGTAGCCGGAGACAGCGATAATCCCGTTGAGACAAAGTATACTCTTAACAATGTGGCCGGAAAAGGCGATGCGCTGTATCCTCATAAAAACAACTGGAATTACTTCTTTACGCAATCGCTGCGCTATGCGGTGGGTATGGACCGTTTTGCCGTGACAACCGATATCAAGCCGGACGACAAAAGAGATAAGGGAAGCAGCAGGCGGTGGACAAAGATAGAGCAGCTCCAGGGCTTTACAAACGGAGCCTTGCTGGAATATGCATTTATACCAAAGGCGGGCAGCAGTTATGAGGCTCTGGTGAATACCACTTCGCCTTACAATACACAGATATCACAGAACCTTGCCATCGGTGTGAAACCCCGTACACAGTATATTGAACCGCTCAATGAGGGGCAGATTGGCCTGTATCCATATAAGATTGAAAATGAAGTTTCGGAAGCGAAAATTGGGATAGCAGAGAACCATGCCCCATATTATCAGCTTGATTTAGAGCGGGAGCCTGGCAAGGGGAAAGTTGACGATGTGACGGTCTGGTATACATTTGCAGGTTCGGGCATTGACGATGAATCTAAATATTTTGATACAACGGTAAGAGACGCCGGAAACAATTACTATCTATATTCAAAAGGTAAAATCTATTATACCGGCTTTTCACTTTATGACGACACGGATGAATCAGGTTCTGATGATGAACTGGTTCCGGATATGGAAATGAAACTGTTCATCAATACGGTTTACGCCGCCCTGAACAGTGAGGCGGCGGAGACGTCCTTCTATGATACCGTAGTATTGGAAGGAGGAACGGTATCGGGAATCGAACTGGCGGGAAATACCGGTGCGCCGAACCGCTATACCTTTTATTACGATGCTTACGACGACAAGCTGGAGCTTCTGTTCCGGGTACAAAAGATGAATGCCGCAGACAATGAGACGGTACCGTTGGCAATCGGGAAGAAGGGTGAACTGAATGAAGACGGCCTTCCGTCGGTGGCGGTATTTGATGAATCGGCCTACACAATAGGGGAACTTCCGGAAGAAAATACGGTTTCGAGCTTTCCGGTAGTGAAGGTTGCAGGCGAACCGGGGCAGAAAGGAAGCCTGGGAAGCGGCGCCAGTGATCAATGGTACCGGCTGGAAATGGCATTTAACGGCGATATGGATGGAATGACAATCATAATCGGCCCAGAGACGCCGGAGGCCGGGAAGTTAAGAAAAGACAGTATCTATGCGGAGATCCGTCTCGTAAAGCGCGAACTGTTCGATTTGGACTAGCTGTACAATCCGTGCCGCCGCAGTGCGAACCTCTGCGGCTCCATGAATTTCACAGAGCAGTGGCTGCTTTGGCGGCATTTTAAATGGGGAGAACCGTCAATCGGTTCTCCCCACTGCTATGCTTATAATACCGGTTTAACGGGCCAATTCTAAAATTCCGGCTCAATCAATCCGTAGGTATTGCCTTTCCTCTTGTAAACCACATTCACCTGGTCGGTTTCCGAATTAAGGAATACATAGAAGGCATGTCCAAGAAGTTCCATCTGTACACAAGCTTCCTCCGGATCCATCGGTTTCATCGCGAATCTCTTAACTTTAACAATTTTTACTTCGTCATCCGATTCATACTCTTCATTCATGAAATAATCGGAGAATGCAATAGCCGCCTGTTTTTTGTCAACAATCTTGTTTTTATATTTTTTAAGCTGGCGCTCGATAATTTCTTCTACCAAATCAATGGATACGTACATATCGTTGCTTTCCTGCTCCGCACGGATAATGGTGCCTTTTACAGGAATGGTAACTTCGATTTTCTGACGTTCTTTTTCAACACTTAATGTAATGATTGCTTCTGTGTCCTGATTGAAGTATCGCTCAAGTTTTCCGATTTTCTCCTCTACTGCTGCTTTTAACCCCGGGGTAACATTAATATTTCTTCCAGTAATCTTATAACGCATATACATCGCTCCTTTTTCTTGGGATGTTTATAGTATACCACTTTTATTTGATAAATTCAATCACAAAAGGAAAATTGCGAAGACAATTATTGTTAATTTTTTATAAAAAGTCTAAATTATTTAGGCGTCATAATGTTTCAAAACGTTATTGTTTACATCCCGCCAAAAAGCGGCGTGCTGCGAACAATAACACGCTTCGCGATGCACAGAAACGGCAAAAAGCGCCGTTTCGCGCCGTAAAACTCGGGATTTTCGTGCAAAATGCGCACGAAAACACCTCGCGGAACACAACCGTGTGAACAGTAACTTCAAAACTACTTAAAACTCGCGCGGAACCCATATAAAACCTGATATTCCTGTCAAGGATAATCCTTGTATTTTTTGTCGAAATATGCAAGTTTATGAGATATACACAAAAATCAGGTTGGTGAACTTTGGATGGGGAAAGATGGTGATAAACATAAAAAAGATGTGGATAATGTGGATAACTCGGTGTATAACTACTTTTTCCCTTAAAATGGACAAGGTGGGGTGTGCATAACTTTTCTACATTTTTGGCGAAAACGGTGTGGATAATGTGGACAACTGGTGAATAGAACAAGTTTTTTGTGCAATTTGCTAAGTTTACCATAATATGACGAATTATGTCACTGGGATGCCCTGGAAACTATTGCGCGGATGTGGACAAAATGTAAAAAATTTATGAAGTCGTTGAATAAAATCCTTGTTAGTGTTAGAATAAGTAAGATTGTATAACTATAACTATGCAGTTTTGGCATGAATAGAAGAGCTTGCAATGATGATAATAGAAATAATGATAGAAATAGGAGAGTAAAGCATGAATCTGATAGAGAAAATGTTTGGAACTCACAGCGAGCGTGAACTAAAGCTGATTTATCCCATTGTGGATAAGATTGTTGCTTTGAAGCCGGAGATGGAAAAGCTGACGGACGATGAGCTGAAGGACAATACCAGAAAGTTCAGAGAGCGTCTGGAAAAGGGTGAAACATTGGATGACATTCTGCCGGAGGCATTTGCCACCATCAGAGAAGCCTCAAGGCGTGTCCTTAATATGGAGCATTATCCGGTACAGCTCATTGGCGGAATTGTTCTGCACCAGGGACGTATTGCCGAGATGAAGACAGGTGAAGGAAAGACGCTTGTTTCCACAGCCCCGGCTTATCTGAATGCGCTGAAGGGCAACGGCGTATTTATCGTTACGGTTAACGACTATCTGGCAAAGCGAGATGCCGAGTGGATGGGAGAGGTTCACAGATTCCTGGGACTTTCCGTCGGCGTGGTATTAAATGCGATGACTCCGGACGAGCGCCGGGCGGCATATAACTGTGACATCACCTATGTAACCAACAATGAACTTGGTTTTGACTATCTCCGCGATAATATGGCTATATATAAGGAACAGATGGTTTTAAGAAATCTGGATTATGCCATCATCGATGAGGTCGATTCCGTCTTAATCGACGAGGCGCGGACACCGCTTATCATTTCCGGTCAGAGTGGTAAATCCACCAAGTTATATGAAGTCTGCGATATTCTGGCGCGCCAGCTGGAACGCGGAGAGGAATCAGCCGAATTTACAAAGATATCGGCCATCATGGGTGAAGAGATTGAGGAGACGGGCGACTTCATTGTCAATGAGAAGGACAAGGTGGTCAATCTGACAGAGGCCGGCGTCAAGAAAGTGGAGGAATTCTTCCATATAGAGAACCTGGCGGATCCGCAGAACCTGGAGATTCAGCATAATATTATTCTTGCACTGCGCGCCAACAACCTGATGTTCCGCGATAAGGATTATGTGGTGAAGGACGACGAGGTCCTGATTGTAGATGAGTTTACGGGACGTATTATGCCGGGCCGCCGCTATTCCGACGGACTTCATCAGGCCATCGAGGCGAAGGAGCATGTAAATGTCCGCCGCGAGAGCAGAACGCTTGCAACCATCACATTCCAGAACTTCTTTAATAAGTTTACAAAGAAGGCCGGTATGACCGGTACGGCTCAGACCGAGGAGAAGGAGTTCCGTAATATTTACCAGATGGACGTTATCGTAATTCCGACGAATAAGCCGGTAATCCGTCATGATAACGACGACGCTGTATATAAGACGAAAAAAGAGAAATTCCATGCTGTTGTGGATGAGGTTGTGGCAGCCCATGAAAAGGGACAGCCTGTTCTGGTGGGTACGATTACGATCGAGACATCCGAGCTTTTAAGCAAGATGCTGACAAGGCGCGGCGTGCCGCACAAGGTGCTGAATGCCAAATTCCATGAGATGGAGGCTGAGATTGTAGCCGATGCCGGTGTACACGGCGCGGTAACCATCGCTACCAACATGGCCGGCCGTGGTACGGATATCAAGCTGGACGACAAGGCGAAGGAAATCGGCGGTCTCAAGATCATCGGTACCGAGCGCCATGAATCCAGACGTATCGATAATCAGCTGCGCGGGCGTTCCGGACGTCAGGGAGATCCGGGTGAATCCCGTTTCTACATTTCTCTGGAAGACGATCTGATGCGTCTCTTCGGTTCCGAGAAGCTGATGAATATGTTTAACGCATTGGGCGTTCCGGAGAATGAGCAGATAGAGCATAAGATGCTTTCAAACGCCATTGAAAAAGCCCAGATGAAGATCGAGAACAACAACTACGGCATCCGTGAAAACCTGCTGAAATATGATGAGGTTATGAACGAGCAGCGTGAGGTCATTTATGACGAGCGCCGCCGCGTATTAAACGGTGAAAGCATGAGAACCGTAATTATGAAGATGATTACGGATATTGTAGAAAATGCTGTGGATATGTCCATCTCTGATGAACAGGGAACAGAAGAATGGGATCTGACGGAGCTGAATACACTGCTGCTTCCGATTATTCCGCTTCCTCCTGTCGCGCTGAAAGACGATCAGAAGGATATGAAGAAGAATGAATTAAAGCACATGCTGAAGGAGGCTGCCACAAAGCTTTACGAAGCCAAGGAAGCAGAGTTCCCGGAGGCAGAGCAGATCCGTGAGATCGAGCGTGTTATTCTTCTGAAAGTAATCGATGCAAAATGGATGGCTCATATTGATGATATGGATCAGCTCCGTGAAGGTATCGGCCTCCAGGCATATGGCCAGAGAGATCCTCTGGTAGAGTATAAGATGAGCGGATATGAGATGTTCGACAGCATGACTGCCGCAATCCGTGAAGATACAGTGCGCATCCTGTTCCATATCCGTGTGGAGCAGAAGGTGGAGCGTGAACCGGCGGCCAAGGTGACGGGAACCAACAAGGATGATACCGCCGTCAATGCGCCGAAAAAGCGTGAGGCGAAAAAGATTTATCCAAATGATCCGTGTCCATGCGGTTCCGGCAAGAAATTCAAACAGTGCTGCGGACGCAAAATACTGCAGGAGATGAATTCCAATCCGGAGCTTAAGAATAAGACGGTTCAGATGCAGATTCTGCCGCAGGGCGGGAAGAAGGAAGAGAAATAGAGATTTAACTGAGGTTGGGAGGACGCGTCCGGAACGAACCATGTCCGGTGTGGTGAGAGGGCTGGCTGAGTCTTCCGTCCCCGGTTGGAGGATGTCGTGAGGGGGGAATCCGGCCGGAATGAATTGCTGCGGGGACCGTTTGCACTCTTTGGAGTGCGCATCGGAATGCTAAGCTCGTGAGGAACCTCGCTAAGCACCGGCGGACTCCCATGTCC
>Ga0129309_1000064_pt1 | contig 91387 bp, 87 predicted proteins | sample L1105metagenome_FD_94439 | JGI IMG/M metagenome (GOLD analysis project Ga0129309, IMG submission 94439) | Ring-tailed lemur group fecal microbial communities from Wisconsin, USA - L1105 metagenome | ecosystem: Host-associated > Mammals > Digestive system > Large intestine > Fecal | place: USA...
TAAGAAAGCTTGCAGAAAACTCCAATGCAACAGTAGTAGAAATCCAAGCTGTAACGGAAGGAATAACTAAAGCAGTAAGTCAATTAGTAAACAATACCACTAAATTAGTGAACTTCTTAGAAAGCGATATAATGGGAGACTACGAAATGATGGTAGATGCTATAAGTCAATATAAAGATGATGGTTCTTCACTTAACAATATTATTTCAGATCTTTCGGCAACATCAGAAGAATTATCAGCTTCAATAAATCAAGTATCTATGTCTATAAATGATATATCTATAACAGTTGGAGAATCCACAACAGCAACGACAAATATTGCAGATATGAATATGAACATAGTGGAAGCAATAAACAATATTAATGATATAATGGAAAAAAATAAAGAGGTATCTGAAAAGTTAGAGAAAATAGTTTCTCAGGTGAAGTTTTAGTAAAAATCAAATATTAGTGCTGAGGATAGATGACCTTTGAGCATTTGGAAATGCTAAGGTTATTAGACTATAAACAGACTAATCTAAAAGAAAGGTTAGTCTGTTTATTTATGTACAAATGACTTAGTAATTTAGTACTTTATACTGAATAATAGGACTGATGAGTTTTGAAAAAATTCAAAAAATTCAATCTGATATTTTGAAAATATATAATGTTTAAATTTTCACATTATAATATACTTGTTTATGAGAAAAATATTTAGCCGGTTAGATATTAATATTGTTATACAAAAATTTGGAGGTGTAGGTATGAAGCTTTATGATTATGAATTACCTCACGCAGCAAGGATATTAATTGAGGATATGTTTAAAGTAAAAGAAGGTGAAACATTTATTATTACTGCAGATACTGAGAGTAATGAGAATGTTGTTAATGCAACTGCTCAAGCAGTATTTTCTGCTGGTGGGAAACCTATGGTTATTTGGTTAGCGGCACCAAATGGAGTTGGAAAAGCAGCTGATCCTGATTTGCCAATAGATGCGTTATCTGAGGCTTTACGAAATGCTGATGCATGGATAGAGTACAATAATAAGTGGTTATTATATTCAACTCCTTTTGAAAGAGCATTTAAAGATAATAATAGATTACGTTATATGAATTTAGTTGGAATGAATGAAGATATGATGATAAGGCTCATAGGAAGTGTAAATACTGATCTACTAAAAGAATTTATGATTAAAGTAAAAGATATTACAATGGCGGCAAAGAAAGTAAAGATAACAACTCCAGCAGGAACAAATTTAGAATTTTGTAACAATCCTTCACATCCATTTAGCTGTGATTATGGAAAAGCAGATGAACCAGGCATACATTACCTATCAGGTCAAATAGGATGGTGTCCAGAATTTGAAACTATAAATGGAAAATTAATTTTTGATGGTACTATTGACCCTCCACTAAGAATGTTAAGGGATCCTGTTGCACTTAATATAGAAAAAGGAAGAGTAGTAGGTATTGAAGGTAAACGTGAAGCAGTTGAGTTTAAAAGTTGGTTAAAAAGTTTTAATGATCCAAATATGTTTAGACTTGCACATATATGCTATGGATTTAATCCTGGAGCAAAGCTAACAGGTGATATAGTTGAAGATGAAAGAATTTGGGGATGTACTGAATGGGGACTTGGATATCAGAGTAAAGAAGATGCTCCACCAGAAGGAATACCAGCTGTATCGCATACTGATGGCATTTGTTTAAATACTTCCATGTGGTTAGATGGAGTTCAGCTATTAGACAAGGGTGTAGTTGTACATGAAGATTTAAAGGAAATTGCAGACAAATTAACGAGGTAGATTTTGCTAAAATTAATTAGTAGGTTGCGTATGCAACCTACTAATATTGCTAACACCATAGTATTATTCATATAATTTATAACTTAGGATCCTATAAAATAAATATTGGTGAAAGGGGCTTACAATATGAAATTTTTAGATAAAGTAGAAGCGTTTTTGGAAGGTGGAGAAGATTATTCTACTGAACCAGTTCCCAAAGAAGCAAGAAAACCTTGGTGGTCAATAGGTATGGTGTGGATAGGATTATATATATGTATAGTGTCTATATTAGAAGGCTTAGCACTAATCGGAGGATTGCCTTTGAAAGAAGCAATAATAGCTGAAGTAGTTGGATTTGTAATATTTTTAAGTTTAATGTTTTTTCAAGGTAATATTGGTACAGAAACTGGATTATCTACTTATATGGTTGCAAGAGATAGTTTTGGCTCTTGGGGTTCGCATATTATATCAGTAATATCATTTATTGGTTGTTTTGGATGGTATGCATTTCAATCGAGAACTATGGCAGAAAGTATATCTTCAATGTTTGGAATAGGTAATGTTCCAGTAATAAGTGTTGTCAGTGGGTTATTAATGATGTTAACAGCAATAATTGGTTTTAGGGCAATTGAATTTATAAGTAAGCCTACTATAGTGTATACATTTGCTGTAATGATATTTATTGCAATAAAAAGTTCTATAGGTTCTACACATAGCTTAATTGAAGTGGCTAAATTTGCACCTTTAGGAAAGCCAATATCATTTTCATCTGCTATTGCCATAGTAGTTGGAGGTATGGCAATAGGTGCAATGCAGGCACCTGATGTAATGAGGTTTTCTCGTTCTAGAAAAGATAATATGAAAGCACTGTATTTAATGGTTCTTCCAGTTGCTATTGTACAACCTATTGCATCAATGATTGCTGGGCTATATATGGAATCTACAGATATTGGTTATGTATTAACAACTGCAGGTGGAGCTTTAGGTCTGATACTCGTTATATTAGGAACATGGACTAGTAATGATAATGGATTATATTCTGCTTCTCTTGCTGTCACAGAAATATTCCCTAAATGGAAGAGATGGAAAGTAACTATAATAACAGGAGCAGCAGCTTCTTTTTTAGCAGCAATTGTAGATTTGAATATGTATCAAAATTTGATGTACTTTTTCAGTTCTATTGCTATACCTGTTTTAGGTGTTACATTAGCAGATTATTATATTTTACCTAAGATAGGATTGAAAAGAGGATTAGCTAAAAAAAGAGATATTAAGTTAAATTCGGCTGCGGTAATAAGTTGGGCTATTGGAGCTACAATAGAGACTTTAATGGACTTTGGTGTTATGTATAGTCCTTTTGGTATACCAACAGTAGTGGTTAGTGTATTTTTAACAGCATTAATTTATATGATTACAATGAAAGTAAAATTCTCTTATGAACAAGTAGCAAGTAAAAATTAATAGCTTAAAATAAATTAAACACAAAAACAGCTCATATCCAGTTATGATAGGGGATATGAGCTGTTTTTAGTTTTTTGCTATTTGCATAATTTATATATAGCTTTAGTGTATATTTCTGTTATTTTCATGAGATCATCTATTGATATAAATTCATTTGCTTGATGAGCTAGTTCCTTTTGTCTAGGGAAGACAGGGCCGAATGCTACTGTATTAGGTAATGCCCTAGCGTAAGTAGCTCCACCAATTACAATGGGTTCATTTTCATAATCTCCTGTTACTTCTCGGTATATTTCTATTAATATTTTTATTAGGGTTATATTATATTAGCTTTATATATTATATTATAATAATTATAATATTGGCGTATTGGAATAATTGCAAAAAAATCTTCTGAATGTTTGTAATATTTTAAAGTGTATAATGAGAGGAGTTTTGTATTAATGTGTAGAAAATTTACTTAAGATAGATTATTAAAATAAAAATGAATTTTTAAAGTTCAGGAGGTGGATTAATGGCGGTTAAGGTTAAAGATGTTTTAAAGTTAGATATGTTTAATAATAACATAAAAGTTGTTACTGGTGAAAAAGGTTTAGATAGAATAATTGGAAGGGTGAGTGTTTTTGATTGCCCTATTGAGAATGATGTTATAGATAAAAATATAATAGGGCAGGGAGATTTTTTTGTAACTAGTTTGTTTGTTGTTAAAGATAGTAAGGAAGACATGTTAAAACTAATGGAGATTTTAGTCAAATCAAAAGCAAGTGGGATTTGTGTTATAAATGAGTATATCAATGGGTTCTCTAGTGAATTCATTGAGTTAGCGGATGAACATTCTTTTCCTGTTTTTCTTGTAGACAAGGACATACCTTATGCGAATATTATACAAGATATTACGGAATTAATAATAAAAGACAAGGAAGATATTATTGGTGAGATGAAAGTTGATAAAATTTTAAAGACAGAAAGTTATGAGAAAATAGTTGAAATCTCACATGATATAAATAATAATTTTATGAATAATTTCATTGTCCTATATTTAACAAATATTAATTCTAAAAGCAGTATTAATTATATTTATGAGAATATTAATAGTAGGGAAATGTGGTCGGCTTTAAAATATAAGGATGGTATATTAATAATAATGACAAATAGCGAATACGCAGAGATTCAAAACCTATATAATTATATTTTGAATTTAATCCAAAATACTTGTAAGCATTATGTGTTAGGAATAAGTAAATTTTTTAATGATCTTAAGCATCTTAAAAAAGCGATAATTGAAGCAATAACTTCATGTAGTTTTTCAAGTATACTTAATAAAAATGTTATCAATTATGAACAATTAGGTGTGTATACTATACTTGTGCCAATTAAACACAGTGTAGAGTTAAATGAGTTTTATAATAGAATTATGCTACCGTTAAAAAATTATGATAAAAAGTATAATCTTAATCTTTTCGAAACTATAGTTTGCTTTATAGAAAATGATGGTAACTTTGAAAAAACCGCTAATGAAATGTTTCAACATGAAAATACTATAAGGTATAGGGTAACTAAAGTAAAACAGATATTGGACATGGAAGATATGAATTTGGAATTTTTAAGTCAATTATCAATTGCTGTAAAAGTACATAAGCTTTTAATGGAAGATTAAATAGTAAATATTTAGTTAGGATAAATTTCGAAACATTAGTGTCTTATAATAGTGTTAGGTGACTTTATAAAAAGTCTCGGTCAAAAACAAGGTAACATTATTTTAGCTATCTTGTTTTTTATTGTCTAAAAATATAATATTTGGAATCAATATTTCAGTTTTTTTTAAATATTTAGAGGATTTTTAAAAAAAATGTCGAATTTTAATATAAGGTAATATTAAATAAGGATTACTATAACATTGCTGGGACATATATGTCATTGCATGGACAAATTTGTCAAAAGCAAATTATAGAAGGGGATGTAAAAAAATGAGCGACTATTACAACACAAATGATATTGATGGCAGTAGTGTAGACGCATTAGTAGTTACAGATAGGTATGGGGTTATAAGATACTATAATGTTTATAATAATGATTATGAAAAGTTAAGGATTAAGGATCCTTTGGGGAAACATATTTTAAACATTCACCCTTATCTTACAAAAGATACAAGCACTATAATGAGAGTATTATCTATGAGAAAACCTGTATTTAATGAACATCAGCATCTTAAACTATTTTCAAATGAATATACAAATGTTAATACAACTACTTTACCAATAAAAAAGGGAAATGATGTTATTGGTGTAGTAGATATATTAAACTATATTGACTTGAAGGATACAAAAGATGAAAAAGATGATGATGTGAATGATTTATATGGACTAAATGACATTATAACTAATAGTAGGAAAATGTTAAATATTAAAGAAAGGATATTGAAGGTTTCAAAGACAGATTCTCCTGTACTTATATATGGAGAAACAGGAACAGGGAAAGAACTTATAGCGCAATCAATTCACAGATATAGTTTAAGGAAGAACAAACTGTTTGTAGCTCAAAACTGTTCAGCTATACCTTTTAATTTAATGGAAAGTACTTTTTTTGGAACAGTAAAAGGGGGATTTACAGGTGCAGAAAATACTCCTGGTTTGTTTGAAATTGCTAACAAAGGAACTATATTATTAGATGAAATAAATTCTATGGATATTGCAATGCAATCTAAGTTATTGAGGGTTTTAGAAAATAAGACTTTTAGAAAAGTGGGAGATTACAAATCAAATTCTATAGATTTAAGAGTCATTTCTACTACTAACGAAGACCTTATGCAGCTTATAGAGATGAAAAAGTTTAGATCAGATTTATTTTACCGATTAGGAGTAGTTCAATTTTTTATACCACCTTTAAGAGAAAGGCGAGAAGACATTCCTATTTTAACTAGGAATTTTATAAATATTTTTAACAACAAGATGAATAGAAATGTAAAAACTATAGAAAAAAAAGTAATAGATTTATTTATGGATTATTCTTGGGAAGGCAATATAAGAGAATTAAAAAATGTTGTTGAGGCTATGTTTAATTTTAGTGAAGGGGATGTACTCAGATTAGAGCATTTACCAGACTATGTAATGACTAATAGAGACTTAGACTATAATCAAAACTTATTTATAGATGAAGGGTTTTCCTTAAATGATGCAATTGAAGAATACGAAAAGACTTATTTAAGTGAAGCTCTTAAAAATACAGATACTTTGAATGAGGCTGCTAAAGTACTTAAAATTTCAAGGCAGACACTCAAATACAAAATGGAGAAACATGGGTTAATGCAAGAATGAAGCAAATATTTATTTGCTTTATTCTTTTTTTCAAACAATTACCAAAAAAATAAATTTATAATTATTCAGTTACCCCCCATTTCATACACTTTTTAAATTTAAAAGGCTAATATTCATACAAAACAAGAATATATATAAATTCGATAGTTTTGGTACGTTGTTTGCTAGTTAATAGTACAGCAATAATTTTTTAAAAACATAAAAAGGAAGGAGGATTAAATTGGGTATGAATGAAATTTTTAATCATGTAGAAAGTGAGAAAGATGAAATAATCCAATTTAGAAGAGATTTTCATGAAAACCCTGAAATTGGGTTTGACCTAGAAAGAACATCTGGGAAAGTAGCAGAATATTTAAGAAGTTGGGGAATTGAGGTGGAAACAGGAGTAGCTAAGTCTGGAGTGGTTGGTATTATTAGAGGAGCTCAAGAAGGCAAAACTGTAGCTTTAAGAGCAGATATGGATGCATTACCTGTTACTGAAGAAAATGATATTCCCTATAAATCTAAAGTTGCAGGGAAGATGCACGCTTGTGGACATGATGGTCATACAGCTATGTTGCTAGGAGTAGCAAAAGTTCTTAGTCAACATAAGGAAGATATTCATGGAAACATAAAGTTATTGTTTCAACCTGCAGAGGAAGGACCTGGAGTATCTGATTTTTCTAATATAGGTTCATCTCCAACATGTGGTGCAAAACCTATGGTTGAAGAAGGAGTACTAAAAGATGTAGAAGCCATATTTGGAATGCATTTGTCCACAGATCACCCTGTAGGAACTATAAACTTCAATGATGGACCAGCAATGGCTTCAACAGATGTATTCGAAATAAAGCTCACTGGTAGGGGTGGACATGCTGGATTACCTCACAAAGCAGTTGATGCAATTGCAATGGGAGCAAAGGTAGTTACAGAAATTCAATATATGGTTAGTAGACAAATGAATCCACTTAATCCATTAGTTGTTTCTGTAGGCATTATAAATGGAGGATCTGCAAGCAATGTAATATCTGAAACTTGCTATATTTCAGGAACAATAAGAACTTATTCAGAAAGTTTAAGAAAAGAAGTTGCAGAAAGGTTAGAAAGCATTGCAAAAAATGTAGCAGCAATTTCTGGAGGAGATTATTCAGTAAATATCGTTCCAGGTTTACCACCATTAATAAATGATAAGAAGATGGTAGAATTTGCCATTAGGTCCTGTGAAAAAGTTGTAGAAGAAGAAAAAATCTGCATGTTGGATAACCCAAGTATGGGGGGAGAAGACTTTGCATATTATCTAAAAGAAGTTCCAGGAGCATTTATGTGGTTAGGAGCTAGAAATGAAGAAAAAGGGCTTGTGAATTCCCTTCATCATCCTAAATTTAATTTTGATGAAGACGCATTAATTCTAGGTACTAAACTATTCATTCAAATAGCATTAGATTATTTAAATAAATAATAAGGAGGCAATTATTATGAGTAATAATGGAGGAAGTGCTATTACTAAGGATAAGAAAAAGTCTAAGGAGTTTCCGCATTTATTTGTCCTTTTATTAGCTATGATAGTTATAGCTGGTATATTAACTTATGTAGTGCCAGCAGGTCAGTTTGAAAGAGTATTAAATGAAAATACAGGAAGAGAAGTTATAGATCCAGAGTCATTCCAGTACATGGATAAAACACCAGTAGGACCTTTTGAATTACTAAAAAGTGTTGTAGAAGGTTTAATTCAAGCAGCAAATATTTCAATGTTAATATTCATTGCATATGCTGCATTGCATTTAGTTCAAAAAACTGGAACTATGGATGCAAGTATTTCTTGGATGGTTAAGAAGGCAAAGCAAAATCCTAATGCTTCAAATGCAGCTATAGCTATTACAATGGTTGTTTTTGCTGTTTGGGCATCTACAGGAACTCTTTCTTTTGAAGAAATTATAGCATTTATACCTATATTCTGTACATTAAGTATTGCTTTAGGTTATGACCCATTGGTAGCTTTAGGTATGTCATATATACCAGTTGGAATAGGTTTTGCGTCAGCAACAGTTAATCCTTTCTCTATAGGAGTTGCACAAGGAATTGCTGAACTTCCATTGTTTTCAGGATTAAAGTTTAGAATTGTTGCACTTGTAGTAATGACAACAGTTTCAGTACTGTATGTATTAGCTTATGCTAAAAAAATCAAAAAAGATCCATCTAAAAGTTTGGTTTCAGATTTAGATTTTTCAGCTTTTAAATTAGATGAAGACAAAATGAATACACCATTTACAAAAGAAAGAAGAGCTACATTAGTTGTATTATTTATAGGAATAACTATAATGGTAGTAGGTTTAATTAAACTACATTGGTATATAAATGAAGTTTCAGCTGTATTTTTGGGCATAGCAGTTTTTACAGGATTAGTTAACAAATGGAGACCAAATAAAGTTGCTAACATTTTTGTTGAAGGATTATCAGGAGCAGTTCTTTCAGCATTAACTGTTGGATTAGCAAGAGGAATTTTAGTTGTTATAAGTAAGGGAAATATTTTGGATACTTTAATCTATAGTGCAGCAACAGTACTTAATCAAATGAGTCTTTATGCAAGTGGTGTTGGAATGCTTATATTCCAAACTCTATTGAACTTATTTATACCATCAGGAAGTGGACAAGCAGCTACTACAATGCCTATAATGGTACCATTGGCAGATTTAATAGGAATGAAGAGACAAATTGCAGTTTTAGCATTCCAATTTGGAGATGGATTCTCAAACTTAATTTGGCCAACAAGTTTCGTACTTATTGCTTGTGCAATGGCTAAAGTACCAGTTAATAAATACTATAAATGGTTCTTACCATTATTTTTCATTAGTTTTATAATACAAATTGTGTTTATAATGGTTGCTATTAAAATTGGCTATGGGCCATTCTAGACATATAGATATAATTTTTACTAAGTATAAAAATAGAGAAGAACTTTGTTCTTCTCTATTTCTACATAAAAAGAATTTCCCCGTATTTTGTGACTTCTTCCTTATTGACAGTAATATACATTGATAGTAGATTGTTGTTATAGAGGGAAAAATGTAAAAAAGAGGGGGAGCAATGTGAATAAAAAAGAGATTTCTGTAATATCTTGTCATGAGAATCAGGTGTTAGCTGAGAATGTATTTGATGATGAGGGAGTTCTAATAGCAATTAAAAATACAATATTGACTAATTATGTGATTGAAAAGATAAGACTTTTTAATGTAGAAAAGATATTGGTTTATGAAGATGCTAATGTCTTGAAGAAAGTTGGTTCTTATGAAGAACATATAGAGAAATTCAAAAACCAATATATAAAAGATACACTACTTATTAAAAAGGCTATTATGGAACTTTCAAAGGGAGAGAAACTAAATATTAATACTGTAACAAATGTAACCTCTTCTCTTTTAGATGAAGTAATGGATAGTAATAGTGCGGTTAGATATATAAGTAGGCTAAAGGATTATAATGAATATACTTACTATCATAGTATGAATGTTGCTATTTATTCTACTCTCATAGGCAAATGGATGGGATTTGAAAAAGATGAGTTAAAAGAATTGACAATGGCAGGAGTGCTTCACGATATTGGCAAGGCAAAAATACCAAATGAGATATTGGATAAAAAGGGTAAGCTGACAAGAGAAGAATGTTCTATAGTCAAGGAGCATCCATTCTATGGATATTTAATGATTAGAGATGATGAAAACATAGGAGAAAATGTGAAGAAGACTGTACTTATGCATCATGAAAAGGAAAATGGTTCAGGGTATCCGCAAGGGTTGAAGGGAGACAAGATAGATTACTATGCAAAGATTGTAGCTGTGGCTGATTTTTACGATGCCCTCACTTCAAATAGACCCTATAGGAATAAAGTTTCTCCATTTGAAGCTATAGATATATTTATCAAGACAGGTATAGAAACCTATGACATAGGGGTGTCCATGACTTTTTTTAAAAACATTGTAAATTGTTATATAGGTGAAAAAGCTCAGATAAGTGATGGGAGAATTGGGGAAATACTATATGTACCTCCATATGACTTAACTAATCCTATAGTTGAAATTGAAGATGAAATATATGACCTATCTAGACATGATGAGATAGAAATTGTCAGTATGATTTAATGCTTTTGATGCAAGAAAACTTTTATAATGCAAGAAAATTTATTGCAATTGGAGACTTTTTTCATATTTTATCGACATATTATTTAAGTTGTTGAGTGTGTTCAACAATATTTGACAGTAGATTTTCAAACTGTAATACTTTATAATGCTTGATAAGAATTAAAAAAATTAAAAATTTCTATAAATTTAAGATAGTTGGAATGTTTATTGCAAATATACTAGGATGTTAGTAGATTCACAATGTTTTTATTTATTCAAATTAAGAAAGGAGGTGAAAATGAGTTAATTAGTTTTTGTAAGTAGCAATACTAAATATACTAAATTTATGGGGGTTTTAAAATGGATGGCAAGATGAAGAAAAAGTTTTCCACAGGTGATTATTTAAAATTTATAGTACCTTCAATCATAGGAATTTTACTTTTTATGGTTCCATTTAAATATGAAGGAGAAACTACAATTGTAGTTGCATTACTAGCATCAAAATTAACAGGAGCTATTAAAGATATTTTACCAACTATTCTTTTAATATTAGTAACTTTTACTGGAGTTACGACTGTAATTTACAAGCTTTTCAAGCCTTCATTCATTGAAAAAAATGAATTTTTCAAGGGTGTATTTAATGTTAATACTTTTTGGACATTAACAAGGGCAGTTGGAGTTGTACTTTGCTTTTTAGTATATTTTAAAGTTGGACCAGAATGGATTTGGGGTGAAGATACTGGAGGACTTATACTAAATGATTTAATGCTTACATTATTCTCAATGTTTATATTTGCAGGATTTTTATTACCATTCTTAACTGATTTTGGACTATTAGAATTTATAGGTGCATTATTTACACCTATTATGAGACCAGTATTCGGATTACCAGGTCGTTCATCTATAGATTGTATTGCATCTTGGGTTGGTGACGGAACTATCGGAGTTGCATTAACTAATAAACAATATGAAGAAGGTTATTATACAGCAAAAGAAGCGTGCGTTATTTCAACTGCATTTTCAGCTGTATCAATTACTTTCTGTTTAGTAATATTATCTCAAGTAGGATTAGCACCACTATTTGGAAAATACTATTTGACAGTAGTTTTATCAGGTATAGTAGCAGCTATTATACTTCCAAAGATTCCACCACTATCTAAAAAATCAGATAGTTATTATACAGGAGAAAAGAGAGACATTGGAGAGAACGCTCCAGAAGGATTTACAAATGCTCAATGGGGAACTTATTTAGCAGTAAAGAAAGCAGAAGAAAGTGGAAGTGTTAAGAACTTAATAGTAAATGGTACACATACTGTACTTGACATGTGGATGGGAGTAATGCCAGTAATAATGGCGTTTGGTACTATAGCACTTATTGTCGCTGAAACTACACCATTATTCAAATGGTTAGGAGTTCCGTTTATTCCAATTCTAAAATTATTCCGTATTCCATATGCTGTAGAAGCATCACAAACTATGATTGTTGGTTTTGCAGATATGTTCTTACCATCAGTTATAGGTGCTAGTATACCTAGTGAAATGACACGTTTTGTTATTGCAGCTGTTTCTGTAACACAACTTGTTTATCTATCAGAAGTTGGAGCAGTAATATTAGGATCAAAGATTCCTATTAACTTTAAAGATTTATTTATTATATTCTTAGAAAGAACACTTATTACATTACCAATAATATCTTTAGTAGCACATATTATATTTTAGGGAGTGGTTTTAAATGCCTATTAAATACGAAGACGTACTAAATGCAAGAAATAGAATAGATAAATATATTTATCATACACCACTAGACAAGTCCATGCATTTAAGTGATGAGGATACAAATGTATACCTTAAATTAGAGTGTCAGCAGGGAATGAAATGTGCCAAGCTTAGAGGGGCATTGAGTAAACTTACTAGTTTAACTAAAGAAGAGGTAGAAAGAGGAATTGTAGCTATATCTTCAGGAAACCATGGAGCAGCAGTAAGCTATGCTACACATTTATTAGGTATTAAAAATGTAACCATCTATGTGCCTGCAACCACTCCAAAGAGTAAGGTTGAGAAAATAAAATACTATGGTGCAAATGTTGTAGGGGTTGGAGAAAACTATGATGAAGCTCATGAAATTGGATTAGAACGTATTAAAGATAGTGGAAGTGTATTTATAGATCCATGTTCAGATCCAGTTGTATTAGCTGGTCAAGGAACTATAGGATTGGAAATATTTGAACAACAACCTCAAATAGATACAATACTTGTACCAATTGGTGGGGGTGGAATCCTTACAGGGATAAGTGTTGCTGCAAAACATATAAATCCAAATGTAAAGATTATTGGACTTCAAACAGCAGCATGTCCTGCAATGGTACAATCATTAAAGGATAAAGTATTTTATGAGATGTTCCCAACAGAACCTTCAATATGTGATGCATTAGTTGGAGGGGTAGGCGAAATCCCTTATAATATGGCAGAACAATGTATTGATGATATTTGGGTAATAGAGGAAGAAGATATTGCAGAGGCAGTTTCATTTTTAGCTAAGAAGGAAAAGGTTATAAGTGAGCCAGCAGGAGCAATTGGAGTTGCAGCTGTTCGCAAAAATCATTCAAAGCTTAAAGGAAGAAATGCGGCTGTTGTTATAACAGGTGGCAATATTGATGAAAATTTGATGGTTAAATTGTTAAATCAATATTAATATTTTAGATTGTTTTATTTGAAGGGCCTTTGTAAAAGATGTCAATCTTTTGCAAAGACCCTTTTAAATTATGTTACTTTATTGTATAATATATAGATAAGTATGAAAAATATTACAAGGGGTCATCTACTACTATATATAAAAGGGGTGGGGTATTAAAAATGAGAAAATTCAATGGATTGAAAATATTTAAAAAGAAAAATGTAAAAGTAGGAAATAAAGAAAAAGGTGTTAAGAAAGGTAGTTCAATAAGTATAAAGATGGCGATTATAATTAGTTTTTCTTTGATTTTATCTATAGTAATTACAAGCTATTTTTCTATAAAAAATAGTAAGAGTGCATTGTATAAAGAATTAGATAATAGTGCAATTCAAATAGCTAATATTCTCGCCCATCAAGTAGAATCTATGTCTAGTATTGAAAATGATATTGATTCCATTGCAGAAAATTACATATATGATATGAGTTATCTCTTGGGAAGTATAGATGATGTTGACAATGAGAAGTTGAAAGATATATCTAAATCTACTGGGATAGCAGAGATAAATATAGTGAATAATAAAGGCGAAGTTATTAAGTCAAATTTAGATAAAAATATTGGCTATATCTATGAAACTGAAAATCCTATTTGGAAAATATTAAGGGGTGGGAAAGATAGGGTGATAGAGCCAATAAGAAAGAGTACTGTTGATGGTAAGATGTATAAATATGGTGGTCGTATGATATATGGTGGAGCTGTTCAAATAGGCATTAGTGCAGATAACTTAGATATTACTTTGAAAAATTTAGGTATAGATTCATTTGTAGAAGAGTTAACCAAAGATGGAAATATACTTTATATTACACCATTAAATAAAGATCTTCAACCTATTAATGGTACTGAAGAAGGAGAAAGTTTTGAAGTTTCAAAGGAAGTAAAGAAGGCTTTATCAAATGGAGAGACATGTGCTTTTCCTAAATGGGATAAGAAGCTTAAAAAACAGGTATATAATGTGTATATACCCCAAATTGGTGAATACAAGATGTTTGAAGGAGCACTTAATATTGGTCTTTCTATGGATAGTGTAGAAGAAGCTTATAGCAAAAATATTAAACATAGTATTATGTTGGGAATCATACTATTGGCATTGTTGCTGGCAGTTATAACTTTGTTTATTGATAAAAATGTAATAAGTCCTATTAAACAATTGAATGTATTGATTTCCCAAATATCCAATTTAGACTTGAGGAAAGACGATTCTTACGAAAAATTATTGAAGAATAAGACGGAAATAGGTCTTATGGCAAAAGAAATGAATAATATGAGATTGGGTCTAAATGATATAATGAACAATATATCTAAGGCATCTAATAAACTCAATAAAAACTCTGAAGAGATTTCAAATAGTTCAAGGGAAACTTCTTATTCCATAGAAGAAGTTGCAAAGGCAGTTGGGGAATTGGCAAATGGTGCCTATGAGCAAGCTAAGGAATCTGCTAATGGATTTGAAAAGTTAAATGCATTGGCAAAGACATTTGATGATACTTTGGAAGGTGCAAAGATATTGGAGAAATATGCTGTAGAAACTTCAAATGCAAATAGTGAAAATGTGAAGATATTAGAAGATTTAAAGGAAAGTATTTATGAAAACAACAAGATGATTGTAGAAATATCTGAGAGGATATACACCTTATCTGAAAGGTCAAACAATATAAGAAATATTGTTGAAACAGTTGATGCAATTGCAGAAGAGACCAATCTATTGGCATTAAATGCAGCAATAGAGGCAGCTAGGGCTGGTGAAGCAGGAAGAGGATTTACAGTAGTAGCTGATGAGATAAGAAAGCTTGCTGAGGAAACTAGAAATTCAACAGAAGAAATAAGAAGAATAACAAAAGATATAACTAGTGAGATAGAAGTTACAAAGGGTCAAATGGATAGTGCAAATGTTGCCTTAGGTAAGTCAAATAAAGTTGTTGAAAAGACTATTTCCTCTTTTGACAAAATAAAGGATGCACTACAGGCTACTCTTAAACAAATAGATTCACTAGGTAGTAGCATAGTAAGTGTAGGCAGAGATAAGGATGGGGTAGTGTTATCTATTGAATCAATAACTTCTATAGCTGAGGAATCCTCTGCATCTACAGAAGAAGTTTCGGCTTCTGTAGAAGAACAGACTGCAACTATTGAAGAGATTGCAAGAATGACTGAAGATCTAAAGAATATGGCTGATGAGTTGGACAGTATAATAGCTAAGTTCAAAATTGAGTGAGTCGCAGTTCTTTGACTCATTCGAAAGGAGGGTATGGTAAAATGAGAAAGATATTATCACTTACAATGACTCTCGTACTATTGTTTGTTTTTACTACTTTTTCCTTTGGAGAGATAGACAAGTTGTGTGGACATTGGGCTCAAGGGAAAATAGATGAACAATTTATGATTAAGTATTTTGACTATTTAGCTAAAGACAATTACAAGGACTTTTCTCCAAATGGTAATATTACCGCAGGTGAGTTTACTAAGTCTATTGGAAAGTTGTTTTGTGAATATGGCTTTTGTCATGCCAATACAGACTCAGATGAAGTTCTAACTAGAAAAGATATGGGGCTTATTATAGGTAGAACACTTATAGAAAATAATATAATTAAAAAAACAGAAGAAAAAATTCCTTTGGTAGATTTAAATAATTTCACGAAGGAAGAAAAGATTATTATTTCATCATTATATAAAAACAACTTAATTAAAGGCAATTCACAAAATTTGTTTTTACCAGAAAAGAATGCTACCCAAGTTGAGTGTATTGTCTTATTAAAAAGGGTGAAAGGGGTATTGGAGCCTATGGACAAAAAAGCTATTCCATTTAAAGTAAAAAGTATGGAACAAGTTTATAGTGGTGTCAATGAAGGGGTAACTGTAAGAAAGGTAAATGATAAAGTTGAGGTAACTATTGTTGAAATGTATCCAACGCCAGGATATACAACTAATGTAGATAAGATATTTAAGGATAGCACAGGGGAATATGAAATTTATTTGTCTGAAAACCCACCAAAAGAGGGAAGTATTCAACTTCAAGTTATTACTTACAAAGTTATAGTTTTAGAAATTGATGCTACTAATTTAGGAGAAAAACCATATACCTTTAAAACCATAAAACATTCTATATTTAGACCAACAGTTAATCAATTATACAAATAAGCCATTATAGGGTCGTTTTGTTTGACAATATGTTAAATAAAACGGCCTTTTTCATTTAAAATGATGTATATAAATGTTATAATGTATAACATACAATGAAATTTTAGAAAGGGAGTTCAATATGGCTAAGAGAGAAAGAATAGAAGAGCTCTTTTATATAAGAGCAATTGCTGCATTAGGAATACTTATTATACATGCAACAGGGAGTTTTGCTGTATCATCAGAATATGGTTCAAAGGCCATGTACCTAGGGATATTCTTAAATCAATTCTTTAGATTTGGAAGTCCTGTTTTTATGATGGTATCTGGATTAGTTCTCTTCTACAATTACAGGTCATTAGATGAATTTGATTCAAAGAAATTCTATAAAAAGAAACTTAAATTTATATTTCTGCCTTATCTGCTCTGGTCTACTATTTATTTTTTATACAGCCATTATATAAGCAAAGTACCCCTGAGAGGGGAAGGAAAGGTACTTTTAAGGGGTATTCTATTAGGTGAATCTTATTCACATTTATACTTTATATTTTTGATATTTCAATTTTACATATTAGTCCCATTAATACTTAAATACCTTATAGGATCTATGAAAGAAGAACCGTTGAAAGTTTTTCTAACATTTACCATAGTACAAGGTATTATACTTATATATCAATATTATTTTAAAAACTACAATGCTACAGGGTTTATAAGACTATTTAATAAATACTATTGGAAAACAGTATTTGGATGGTTTGCTTATTTTATTACTGGAGGAATAATAGGTTTACATTATAAAAAAATAGTTAACTATATTGAAGAACATGTAAGAGGAATTTTGCTAGGTTATATAATAGTTACAATATTTTATGTGGGACAAGTTTATATTAATATATATTTAAATCAAGGGCGAGATTATTATGGAAAATTTGGTTCGATAAGACCCCATACTATTATATATGCATTTTTTTCTATGGCTGTGCTTTTGTATATTACTAGGAGAATTGCCAAGAAGGATAATTTCTTAGTTAAAAATCTTAAGGATTTTGGAACCTATTCTTTTGGAATATATTTTGCTCATCCATTGATACTTGGAGAGGTGAAGATAAAGCTTCTGAAATATTTTCCTCAAGTAATAGGATATAGCAGACTTAGTTCTTTGGTTTTGATAGTAGGGTTAGGAATTATAGTTTCGTATTTTGTAGTGTTACTCTTAGGAAGTACAAATATGAGATGGTTATTTATTGGAAGAATTCCAAAGTATAAATGGGGAAGAGAATTATCGACAAATTTATAGGAGGTAGAAAACTTGGGTAGCGATACTAGGAAGGCAGCTGGATTTGCTGCTATGATTGCAGGAGTTACATTATTTAGTAAATTTTTAGGATTTGTTAGAGAAATTCTAATTGCCTCTAAATTTGGTTCGGGGGTTGAAACAGATACCTATTTTGTTGCTATGACGGCTACTGTCATAGTTATGACAACTGTAGGTGCAGCGTTAAAGACTACCCTTATTCCTGTATTCTCTGAAATTGAAGAGACAAAGGGAGAAAAATATAAATTAAAATACTTGAATAATGTTTTCAATGTAATACTTTTAATAACTATAATACTTGTTGTAGTAGGATATTTTCTTTCGCCAATTGTAGTAAAGATACTTGCAAAGGGATTTACTGGTGAGCAGTATGAAATGGCTATAAAACTAAATAGAATAGGGCTTCCTATAATAATTTTTATGGGATTTAGTTATGTGATTTCAGGATTTTTAGAGAGCAATGAAGTATTTGGTCCACCAGCTATATCAGGGATTCCTTTTAATTTAGTATATATACTATATCTTTTGATTTTAGGAAACAAATTTGGAATTGTAGGGCTTATGGTGACAAGTATAATTGCAGCTATAAGTCAATGGTTAATTCAGGTACCAGCTGCTAGAAGATTGGGATTTAGACATTCTATGGAAATTGATTTAAAGGACAAATATTTAGGAAAAGCCCTTGCTCTTACAGTACCAGTTCTCATAGGTTCTGCTGTTCAACAAATAAATGTAATAATAGACAGAACCCTTGCCTCAGGTTTAAAGGAAGGAAGTATTTCTGCTCTTAACTATGCAAGCCGTGTAAATGACATGATTATCAGTGTGTTTGTCATGGCAATTACTACTGTTATTTTTCCTATGTTGTCTAAGGCTTTTTCCAAGGAAGATACAGAGGAAGGAAAACAGCTGATGTCACAGGGGATTAATATGATTCTTATTATAACTGTTCCTGCTACTATAGGAATAGTTATACTAGCTCCTCCTGTTATAAAGATATTTTTCCAAAGAGGAGCTTTTGATGGAACTGCAACTTATATGACATCTCAAGCATTAATATTTTATTCACTTGGCTTAGTGGGCTCATCTTTAAGATTAATGCTTAATAAAGTATTTTATTCAATTCAGGATACCTCCACTCCAATGAAGAATGGTGTTGTTGCTGTATTAATAAATATAATTCTTAATTATATTCTTGTAAGATATATGGCTCATAGTGGTTTGGCTTTGGCTACAAGTATTTCAGCAACTATTACTACTATACTATTGTTTTTAGATTTGAGAAGGAAATTAGGTAAGATTGGCTTAAAAAAATATCTGCTTTGCTTTCTCAAGGCTTTATTAGCATCAATAGTGATGGGGGTTCTAGTATATACAATTTACTTTGGCTTAACAGGATTACTACCAAACAATGGCATAATTGAACTTCTTATACTCATACTATCAATAATTGTAGGAATGTCTATTTATTTTATATTATGTTGCATGCTTAGAATAGAAGAAATGAGGATATTGTTAAAGGAATTGAAAAAAATTGTGAGATAAAGGAAGGGATACAGATGACAGAAATGTTTAGAAATATTTTGGAGGAAGATGTGGACTTATCCAATGTTTCTAATGGGGAGTTGAAGACTGTGTTAGATGAAATTGGTAGGGATGCAATTTACAACCATTTACTATTTGGTAAGGATTATACTTATGATTTTTTTGTTAAAAATGTTAAGAGTTATCTAGAGTTGAATAAGTATTTAGATGAGGAATAAATAATATATTTCCAGGGAAATATGTCGAAATAAAATAATATTTATCAGAGGAAGGGTGAAAATGAAAGAGAGGGTAATTTCATTTACGGATATTGATGGAATAAAAGTTGGCAATGCAGAAGATTTGGAGGCGATAACAGGATGTACTGTTGTATTATGTGAAGAAGGTGCAGTTGCTGGAGTAGATGTAAGAGGGGGCTCTCCAGGGACTAGGGAGACGGATTTACTGAAATCTGAAAATCTAGTTGAGATGATTCATGCTGTTGTATTGGCAGGGGGAAGTGCATTTGGACTTGATGCAGCTTCAGGTGTGATGAGGTATCTAGAGGAAAGAGGAGTAGGGTTTGATGTACAAGTGACAAAGGTACCTATAGTTTGTAGTGCTATTTTGTTTGATTTGAATATAGGGGATTTTCGAATTAGACCAGATAGTGCAATGGGATATAGAGCCTGTATGAATTCTATTGATAAGGAATGTCCTAATGGTAGTGTAGGTGCAGGAACAGGTGCTACTGTAGGGAAATTTTTTGGAAATGAAAGAGCAATGAAAGGTGGTCTAGGCTCTTATGCAGTTCAAATAGGAGATTTAAAAGTGGGGGCAATAGTAGCTGTGAACTGTTTAGGAGATGTAATAGATCCTTCTACAGGAGAGATTTTGGCAGGTCTTCTTGATGAGAACGGTGAAAAATTAGTTGGGACAGAAAGTGTGTTGACAGAATTATATAGAGAAAAAAAGAACGTATTCAGCGGCAATACTACTATAGGTGTGGTAGCAACAAATGCTAAGCTTACCAAGCCTCAGGCAAATAAGTTAGCTAGTATGGCTCACAATGGATATGGAAGAACTATGAGACCGGCACATTCCATATTTGATGGAGATACGATATTTACTATGGCCACTGGAAAGATAGAAGCAGATATAAATGTAGTAGGACTTTTAGCAGCTAGAACAATGGAACAAGCTGTAATTAATGCAGTAAAAAGTGCCACATCATTAGGTGGGTTTAAAACTTATTCAAAATAAATGAAACAGGGTACGGTTTTAAGCAACAATATCCTAAATAAGACATATAAAGAAGTAGAAAGATTAGTAGAATTAAATTATGATAGATTTGTTTTTTAGGTTCATGTTGCTTAAAGGGGGGATTTTGTGATTGATATTAATAAGGAAATCACAAGGCTTGTTAATTTTTCTATTAGGAAGGGATTAATTGATGAGAGAGATAGAATTTATGGAATTAACAAATTGTTAGAGGTTTTATCACTAGATGATTATATAGTCCCTTCTTGTACCCTAGATGAAGATGTTTGTGTTGATAACATATTGGAAAACATAAGATGTTGGGCAGTAGAAAATAACAGAGTATCTTATAGCATAGATGAATTGGATTTATTTGATACTAAGATCATGGCTCAATTAACTAATATGCCTTCACTAATAGAGGATGAGTTCAAACAGTTATATAGTGAGTCTCCGAAAAAGGCTACAGATTATTACTATGCATTGGCTAAAAATACAAACTATATAAGAGAAAAAAGAATTGCAAAGGATATAAAGTGGAAATACGAAAGTCACTATGGGACATTGGATATAACTGTTAATCTGTCTAAGCCAGAGAAAGACCCTAGAATTATTGCAAAGTCTATGAATACTAGTAAATTAAACTATCCTAAATGTATGTTGTGCAAAGAAAACGAAGGTTATGCTGGTAGATTCAATCATCCTGCTAGGGGAAATCACAGGATAATTGAGTTAGAACTAGCTGGAGAACAATGGTTTCTACAGTATTCACCTTATGTTTATTATAATGAACATTGTATAGTGCTAAAAGGTGAACATGAGCCAATGATCATTACTAAAAAGACCTTTAGAAGATTGTTGGAATTTGTAAAAATGTTTCCGCACTATTTTATAGGCTCAAATGCAGATTTACCAATAGTAGGAGGTTCTATCTTAACCCACGATCATTACCAAGGTGGAAGATATACTTTTGCAATGGCAAAAGCTAGAGAAAAAAATCCTGTACATTTAACAAAATACAATATTAAAGCGTGTACCCTATACTGGCCAATGAGTGTAATAAGACTTAAAGGAAATAATATAGATAATCTTGTAGAGGCTAGTTATGAAATATTTACAAAGTGGAAGGACTACAATGATGAAACTGTGTCTATTATATCTGAAACTAATGGAAACCGTCATAACACTATAACCCCTATTTGTAGATTTAAAGATGGCTTTTTTGAAATGGATTTAGTATTAAGAAATAATAGAACTACAGATGAAAGACCACTTGGGATATTTCATCCTAGACCTAAATATCACCACATTAAAAAAGAAAACATTGGTTTAATAGAAGTAATGGGATTAGCTGTCCTACCATCAAGACTAAAGCATGAGATGAACTTGTTGTGTAAATACTTATTGAATGGTGATATTAATAGAATTAGAAAACATGATGATTTGAAAAAGCACGGTGATTGGGCAGCTAATATCCTAGAAAATTACTCATTGACAGAGGATAATATAAAAGATATATTACACAAGGAAATTGGAAGTGTATTTTTAGGTGTAATAGAAGATTCAGGAGTGTTTAAAAATACTGAGGAAGGAAAAAATGCTTTTAGAAAATGTAGAGAATTTCTATTTCAAGAGATGGTAAGAAAGTAGAGATAAAATTAGTTATCTCTACTATTTTTGTGTTTTATAACCTAGAACATGTACTTAAAAAAAGTATTGACAAGGTTTATTGTATAGTGGTAAAATAATTATAATCTATGTAACATGTTACACCTACTTTTCATATGTAACATGTTACATAGAAGGAAAACGTAAACATAAAGGGGTATGTATTATGTCAAATATCAGGGAAATTGCAGAACGAGCAGGAGTTAGTATAGCTACTGTATCTAGATATTTAAATGGCACAGGATATGTAAGTGATGAGGCGAGTGCAAAGATTCAAAAGGAAATAGATGCGGTTGGGTACACTCCCAATGCATTAGCTAGAGCAATCTTTACTAAAAATTCTAAGACAATAGCTTTGATGATTCCAAATATCACAAATCCATTTTTTAATCAAATGGCTACAGTGATTGAAGAATGCTTAAATAAAAGAGGATATAATTTATTTTTATGTAATACTGAAGATAACAAAGAAAAAGAAAGAGAATACATAGAAGCATTAAAAAGCTATAGAGTATCAGGCATTATTGCTTCGAGAACTAAATGTAAGGAGGGATATTTAGATATAAAAATTCCAGTGGTTTCATTTGAAAATCACATAGCATCATCCATTATTACAGTTTCATCAGACAATTATAATGGTGGGAAAATTGCCTTTAACCATTTATATGATACAGGATGTAGGAAAATACTGCATATTAAAGGACCAAAGGATTTTGAAGCTACAGAATTAAGATGTAAAGGGTTTTTAGATGCGGCAGTGGAAAAGGATCTTGAAATTGATATTGTAGAGTTTGAAACAGACTTTAAAGTAAAAATGCTTGAGGATAATCTAAATAATATTAAACATATTGGGGACTATGATGGGATATTTGTTTTTAATGATATTGCTGCAGCTGTGGTAATGAAATATCTAAAAGAAAAGGGAATTAAAATCCCGTCAGAAGTTCAAATCATTGGCTTTGATAACAGCTTTATTGGTGAATTACTACATCCATCATTAACAACTATAGAACAGCCAATCAAAGAATTAGGAGCATTGGTGGTGGAATTGTTAATTAGGCAAATAGATGGGGAAGAAGTACCTATTAAAGATCATTTAATTGATACAAAGTTGATTCAAAGAGAAACTACACTATCTGAAGTGGTAAGTCATTCAGTATGATAATACTGAATTTTACACTAATAAACAGGAGGGAAAATGATGAAAAAGAAAATATTAGTTTTAATGTCAGTTTTAATGGTGTTGTCTTTATTGACAGCTTGTGGTGCACAAGATAATGCTCAATCAAAAGACGATGGGGATGATGTGTTTGAGATAGTTATGGTAGCAAAGCACGAAGGAATTCCATGGTTTGATGATATGAGAAAAGGTGTAGATGAGTTCAATGATGAGTACAAGGGAAAAGTAAAAGCTTGGCAAATTGCACCAGAAGGTGGAGATCCAGCTAAGCAAGTACAAATGGTTGAAGATTTAATAGCACAAGATGTAGATGCTATAGTTGTTGTTCCTAATGATCCTGATGCTATGAGACCTGTACTAGAAAGAGCTAAAGACAAAGGAATAATCATAATAAGCCACGAAGCTGCTGGTTTAGCTGATGTTGTTGATTATGATGTAGAAGCTTTTGATAATGAATCTTTTGGAGTTTTAATGTTTGACGAATTAGCTAAGGCTATGGGTGGTAAAGGAAAATTTGCTGCTATGGTTGGTGGTTTAACGATGGAAACTCATATGGCTTGGTACAACGCAGGCATGGAACACATTAAGGAGAATTATCCAGAAATGGTAGCAGTATCTGAACAACCATATGAAGATAAAAATGATGACAAGATTGCTAGAGATAAATCTCTTGAAATTTTAAATGCACATCCTGATTTGGCAGGATTTGTTGGAACTTCAGTTTCTGCAGGAAGCAATATGGCTTCTATTCTTAAAGAAAAGAACAATAAAGATGTTAAAGTTGTAAGTTTAGGAATTCCTTCAGTATCTGGTCCTTATCTTGAAGATGGATTTATGGTTCATGCTCAAACTTGGAGACCAGCAGATGCAGGGTATGTAAGTGTAAATCTTGCATACAAAATGTTAAATGGAGAAGAAATTAAAGACGGAATTGACTTAGCTAGACCAGGTTATGAAAGCATTAAAATAGTGGATAAGATAGTTTATGGAAATGCACCTTTAGAATTGAAAAAAGGAACATTTGAACCTGGAAATTATCCATTCTAGTTTAATCAACTAAAGACAAAGGAATGATTTTTTCCTTCCTTTGTCTTTTTTTAGATAGGAGAGGATTATATGGGAAACACATTATTATCAGCAGAGAACATTTCTAAAAGTTTTGATGGAGTTCAAGCTCTTAAAAATGTGAGTATAGATATTGAAAAGGGTAAGATTAAATGTTTAGCAGGAGAGAATGGTTGTGGAAAATCAACTCTTGTTAAGATATTGTCTGGAGTTTATACAGCTGATGAAGGTCAAATAGATATTGAAGGTAAAAAATATACAAGCTTAACCCCAATAACTGCAATAGAAGAAGGAATTCAAGTTATTTATCAAGATTTGTCCTTGTTTTCACATATGACTGTTGCTGAAAATATTGCAATGAATAAGATGATGTATTCTAAGAAAAAATTAGTTAATTGGGGTGAAATAAATAGAATTGCAAAAGAACAACTTGATAAAATAGGTGCAAATTTGGATTTACAAGCTCCTATAAGAAATTTATCCATTGCAAATAGACAGTTAGTAGCTATATGTAGAGCTTTGAGTTTAGAAGCAAAGATCCTATTTATGGACGAGCCTACTACAGCTCTTACCAAAAAAGAAGTTGATAGATTATTATCTATTGTTCTAGGGTTAAAAGAAAAAGGCATTTCAGTTGTATTTATTAGCCATAAGTTAAATGAAGTATTCCAAATTTCAGATAGTATTACTGTTATTAGAGATGGAAAGAAAATTGGAGATTTTACTTCAGATGAATTAAATCCTAAGAGTTTGTCTTATTATATGACAGGAAGAGAAATAGGATATACAAGATACAAAAAAATGAACTCTGATAATGACAATATACTAGAAGTTAAAAATTTAAGCAAAAAAGGAATGTTTAAAGATATTAATTTCACTGTTAAAAAAGGAGATATATTAGGAATTACAGGACTTTTAGGTTCAGGGAGAACAGAAATGGCATTATCATTGTTTGGATTAAATCCTCCTGATAGTGGTGAGGTTTTAATTGAAAACAAAGTTGCAAAAATCACTTCTCCTAATGAAGCTATGAAACATGGGATTGCATTATTACCAGAAGATAGATTGTCACAGGGGCTATTCCTCGAAAGTAGTGCTAAGACCAATATAACTGTAACGATATTAAACAAACTCAAGAATTCTCTTGGAATAGTAAATCAAAAAAAGGAAGAAGAAACAGCTATTGATACTGTAAAGGATGTAAATGTAAATAATAAAAATATAGATCTTCATGTAAAGAAATTGTCTGGAGGAAATCAGCAAAAGATAGTTCTTGGAAAGTGGATGGTTACAGACCCTAAACTTTTCATATTGGACACTCCTACTGTGGGAGTTGATATAGGATCTAAATCTGAAATATATGAAAAAATTCAAGAAAGTGCAACTAATGGAATGGGAATAATAATTATTTCAGATGAAATAGAGGAAATACTAGCTAATTGTAACAAAGTCATAATAATGCATGAAGGTAAGATTGTAAAATATTTAGATGAAGAAGAACTTAACAAGGAAGATGTTCAAGATAGAATCTTTAATATTATTAACAATCCATTAGGGAGGGTTAATCATGAAGCTTAGAAAACTAAAGCAAATGGAAAAATATTTAATCAGTATATTGATTGCATATATAATTATTGTTAGTGTAGTGAGTAAAAACTTTTTGTCTGTAAATACACTATTTGACTTGCTCAAAACATCATCTGGAACATTAATACTAGCTGCGGGTGTTTTGATGGTTCTAATATCTGGTGGAATTGATGTTTCATTTACTGCTATTGCTGTAGTAAGTGGATATTCATCAATACTTCTTATGATGAAGTTAGGAGTAGACAATATATTCTTTGCATTAATTGTTGCAGCTATCATTGGTTTACTATTAGGAATTATTAATGCACTGATAATCTATTTTTTCAAATTATCAACATTCATTACTACCTTAGGAACATCTAGTGTATTTTATGGATTTATGACTACATTTATAGGGACAAGTAGCATTTCAGTAGCAGATAAGCCTCAATCCTTATTTAATTTTGGAAAGGCAACATTATTTGGGCTTCCATTGTTCTTTATAATGGCTGTAGTAATTTTAGTTATAACTTGGTTTATTCTATATAGAACTACTCTAGGTAGAAGTATTTTTGCTATTGGAAATTCAGAAGAATCTGCTCTTAGAGCTGGTATCAATATTTTAAAAACAAAATTATTTGTATATAGCTATATGGGGCTACTTTCAGGTATTATGGGAATTGTTTATTTTTCAGAAATAGATTTAATAAACCCTATATCCTTGGTGGGAACTGAGTTGATGGTTATTGCTGCTGTTGTTATAGGTGGAATAAGATTAACTGGTGGAGAAGGTACTATATTAGGAGCTATATTAGGTGTATCTATTATTCAAATATTTAGATCCACTCTTGTATTTTTAGGATTGTCAACTTCCTGGAATGACTTATTTATAGGTATAATTCTTTTGGTAAGTGTATCTTTAATATCATATCAAGAACGTAAAAGTAACAAGGAACACTTGATATTTTCAAAGTAAACTAAAGGAGGTGGAAATTTTGGAAAAAATTAAAAAAGGCTTAAAAAGCGATACGAACATTTCAGTTTTATTAGTTGTTTTCATTGTGGTAACATTAGTTCTCGGATTTATGTTGCAGGGTAAGTTTTTTTCTATAAACAATTTTCAATCTATGGCTTTCCAGATAAGTGAATTTGGTTTTTTGGCTATTGCCATGTCATTAGCCATGTTAACAGGAGGAATTGATCTTTCTATTGTAGCAAATGCAGGACTTTCTGGTATTGTTGCAGCTTTTGTAATGTCAGGAAAGTTCTTTGATATAGAGACAATGAATAATGTTGTTGTTATTATAATTGCTGTATTTAGTGCATTAGCATGTTCCACATTGTGTGGGTTATTTAATGGAGTGTTAATAGCCAAGTTGTCTATTCCACCAATATTAGCGACTCTAGGAACTATGATTTTTTATACAGGATTAGGAATGGCTTTAACTAATGGGGAAAGTGTTAGAGTAGGAGTTAAAGGTTTTTCTAGATTAAGTTCTATGACATTAGGGGATGTTCCATATATATTTATATTGCTTGTTGTTACCTTTATAATAATATCTTTCATACTATCAAAAACAAAATTTGGTAGAGAAGTGTATATGGTTGGACAAAACCCTATTACATTAAAATTTTCTGGTGGAGATCCTGAGAAGATTTTGATAAAGACTTATACTTTGGTAGGATTTTTAGTTGGAATATCTGCACTTATAATAATTTCAAGGGTTAACTCTGCAAGAATGGGATTTGGAGATACTTATCAATTGCAAGCAATTTTAGTAGCTGTATTAGGTGGGATTGACCCTGATGGAGGCAAAGGAAAGATACTTGGAGTTGCCTTAGGTATAACTGTTATACAATTTCTTCAAAGTGCATTTACGATATTTCAATTTACACCATATGCTAAAAAGCTTATTTGGGGAGCTTTACTGTTGATGGTTATGATATTAAACTACTTTATTAATAACAAAAAAGTGATTAAGTCATTGAAAAAGGTGAAGGCAAATTAACGTGGAGGTGTACTATGAATTTTGAATCTGTATATAAAACTATATTAGGTGAACTTGGAGAAGTATTTGAGAGAATAGATTATGATGATGTTAAAGAATTAATGAATATGATAGATAATTCAAATAGGATATTTCTAATGGGGGTAGGAAGAGAAGGCCTAGCAACTCGTGCTTTTGCTATGAGGCTAATGCACTATGGCAAGGAAGTTCATTGGTGTTGGGATGATACTACTCCTTCAGTAGAAGAAGATGATCTTTTCATTTTCACATCAGGTTCTGGAGAAATAGGTCATATTCATTATGTAGTTAATGAAATAAAGAAGACTAATGCAAAAATAGCACTAGTGACTGGAGTTCCTGATAGAAAAACATCTGAATTAGCAGATTTTGTCCTTTGGGTTCCAGCTAGTGTATACAAAGGAAAAGATAATGTAGTCCCATCTATTCAACCTATGGGGAATTTGTTTGAACAATCATTATTTATATTATTTGATATGATAATTATGGCATTAGTGGATGAAAGTGATACAACTTTTGATGAAATGTCACATAGGCATAGAAATTTTGAATAATTTTTTAATAGATGTTGAGAGAAGGGATATAAATGTATTTTATAGGAATAGACCTTGGAACTTCATCTGTAAAAATTATTGCTATAGATGAGCAAGGTAAAATTGTAAGTACAATTAGCAAAGAATACCCTATTTACTTTCCTAGGACAATGTGGTCAGAACAAAATCCAGCTGATTGGTGGAGTAAGACTATAGAAGGCTTAGGAGAATTGCTTGAGGGAATTGATAGAGAAAATGTGAAGTCAATTAGTTTTAGTGGACAAATGCATGGAATGGTTATACTTGATGAAAATGAAGAAGTAATAAGACCAGCTATACTGTGGAATGATCAAAGAACGGAAAGTGAATGTAGGTATTTAAATGATGAGATAGGGTGCAAGAATTTGTCCCAATGGACTGGGAATACAGCACTTACAGGATTTACAGCTCCAAAGATACTTTGGCTAAAAAAGAATGAACCAGATAATTTTAATAGGATAAAGAAGATAATGTTACCAAAAGATTATATAGCATATAAAATGAGTGGAATATTTGCTACAGACTATTCTGATGGATCTGGAACATTGTATTTGGATGTTAAGAATAAGAAATGGTCAAAGGAAATGTTGGATATTTTAGGTATATCAGAGTCTCAACTACCTAAGCTTTATGAATCCCATCAGGTGATAGGAAATATAAGAGAAAAACTAGCAAGTAGCTTAGGGCTAAATAGAGATGTAAAGATTGTAATAGGTGGTGGAGACCAGGCAATGGCTGCTATAGGGGGAGGCATAGTGGGAGAAAATGTATGTTCAGTATCCTTAGGAACCTCAGGAGTAGTATTTGCTAATTCTAATAAATTTGTTGTAGATGATGACAATAGACTTCATTCATTTTGTAATGCAAACGGCAAATATCATGTAATGGGAGTTACTTTAGCAGCTGCAGCTTCATTGAAATGGTGGGTTGAAAATATCAACAAGTCTGAGGACTATCAGGGAATTGTTGCTGAAGTTGAAGATGCTGATATCAATGAAAATGTGTATTTCTTGCCATATTTAATGGGAGAGAGGACACCACACAATGATCCATATGCAAGGGGAATCTTCATTGGCATGGATATGACCACTGAAAGAAAAGATATGACTCGTGCAGTATTAGAGGGGGTTGCATTTTCTCTTCGTGATACTTTTGAAATCATGAAGGATATGGGAATGAATATTTCTGAAATTACCATAAATGGTGGAGGTGCAAGGAACCCTATTTGGTGTCAAATCATAGCAGATGTATTAAATGTAAAAGTAAACAAAGTAAATTCAGAAGATGGTCCAGCTTATGGAGCAGCAATATTAGCTTCTGTAGGATATGGATTGTTTGATTCAGTAGACGAGGCATGTAGTGAATTTATAAAGGTAACTCATACTATTTCTCCACATACTAACAAGGTATCCACATATAACAAGAAGTATCAAAAATATAAAAGAGTTTATCCACAGGTAAAAGAATTATTTCAGCTAAATGTCAGTACTGGATGTTAAGCTGTTATAAAAAAGGCTTCCTTAATTTTCAATGTTAAGGAAGCCTTTTTTATATTCTAATTTATTGCATTAAAAGCTTTTGTCATTATTTCTCCACGTCTATTTTCTTTATAACCATTGTAATAATTTTTAACTTCCTTTGCTACAGAAGGATCAAATCCATTTGATTTAAGTTCATTTTCCATTTCTTTTACGAGTTCATTTACCTTTGCATCGCTTTCCTTTTCTAATGATTTTCCCTTTGCCATATATTTACTAACTAATTTAGATTTAGATACATTGCCATTTTTATATTCGCTATATCCTTGGCTAATAATGGAGTTTAATTCTCCTTCATATTCATTTTGCAGTGTGGTAAATTTGTTGTTGTAATCGGATAATATTATTAAATAAACTTCATTGTCTTTATTTTTCATATTATTTTCTTTATCATTATTATTTTTATCATTGATGATATCATTATTTGTATTTTCCTCATTTAAATCTTCGTTACTATTTTCTATAGCTTCTAAAATAGGGTTTGAATCTTTAAAGGGTTCTTCATTATTATTATGTGTATCTTTTACTTCTTCATATTTTTTGTAGCTATTCATCATATCCAATAAAAATTTGATGTTTCCCCAATTTAAAATAAATATAACAACTATAATTCCAATAATACTGTATGCTATATATTTTGTTTTCTTCTTTTTTACCATCCAAAACCTCCTAAAAACATAGTTTTAATTTATTATACCATAAATATTATTCAGTTTTTGTTTAGAAAAAAGATTTAGTTGAATAAGTTTAGGGAACTTATAAGTGAGGGGACAGTGATTTGGTTCATATGTGTTTAAATAATTCATCGTACTAAATTTTATAAAATTAAAGCCGATAATAATGTGGGAGGAGTGATGTTATGATAAAAAAGGAAATGACCATATTAGATATTGTTGCAGGATATCCTCAAACGGAAGATATCTTTAGAAGTTATGATGAATTAACTAATAAATGTGTTCTTTGCAATAACTTATTTGATACTCTTGTAGATTTTACAGAAGAATATAATATTGATTTACAGGAACTAATTACAAAGTTAAATAGTTCAATATAAGGTTAATAAAGGTTATTTTTTAAATATAAAAAATTAATAATTATATATATAATAAAATGGATGTGACAAATTTTAAAAAATTCAAAGGAGGTAAACAAATGTTAAAAAATATTAAGGTTAGGATTAAATTTTTGGTGGCATTTTTAATCATAGTTATAATATCAGCTAGTTCTAATTACATATCACTATCAAAAATTAAGTACATAAATGCAAACCAAAAAATAAGCGAACATAATACAGAAGAGGTAATAAGATTAGCTAAATTAGAAAAAAATCTACTAGAAATTAGAGGTGATTTGCAAGCTATAGCATATAAAGTAGGTTTGGAATCAACTAAATATTATATGGACAATATCAAAGTATTATTTGAAAATAGCGATGAATTGATTTTCGAATACGAAAATAGTGAATTTGAGTATCTAGAAGGCGAAGAAGAAATATTTAATGTTTTTAAAACTAATTATGATGAATATAAGAAAAATGTAGAATCTATTATTAAATCAAGTCTGTCGGGAAGATCTGATATTGCCAAAAACCAATACAGGGAAGCTATAAAAATTAGGGATATGGGTGTAAGCGAATTAAATAAAATAGTTGATATGAATCAAAATAGTTCTAAAGAAATACTTATTAAAAATGAACAAATTTTCAATAACTCTAAGAAAATAGTTAATATAATGTCTATTATTTCCTTGGTTGTAATTATTGCTTTTGGTATGTATATGTCAAGTAGTATTATGGTATTACTTAAGAGAATGCAAAGATATGCAGCTTCTTTAGCAAACTATGATCTCACAGAAGATATTCAAAATGATAGAAAGGATGAATTTGGGGATACCATAGAGGCTATGAAACATGTACAAGAGAACTTAAGAAGTCTTGTAGGAGATATAATTAGTGAAGCTCAAAGTTTAAGTTCTTCTAGCCAAGAGCTTTCAGCTACTACTGAAGAGATTAATGCTAAGTTTATTGAAATAAATAATGCTATAGGGGAAATAGCACAGGGAACACAAAATACAAGTGCTGCTACTGAAGAGATGTCAGCTTCAGTTGAAGAAGTTACATCAAGTATGGAAATGCTTGCTACAAGTGCTTCAGAAGGCAATAATAAATCTTTTGAAATAAGAGATAAAGCTGTAAAAACTAAAGAGGTAAGTGGTGCATCTAGGGATAAAGCTATAAGATTGTATGATGAAAAGGAAAGAAGTATTTTGAAGGCAATAGAAGATGTTAAAGTAGTTGAGGAAATAAAAACAATGGCACAAGCAATATCAGATATTGCTGAGCAGACAAACCTATTGGCTTTAAATGCAGCAATAGAGGCAGCTAGAGCAGGAGATAATGGTAGAGGATTTGCAGTAGTTGCAGAAGAAGTAAGGAAGTTGGCAGAACAATCATCAGATACTGTAGGGGTAATAGAAAGTACTATATTGAAGGTTCAAGAAGCTACTGGAAATTTAGCAAGTAATGCTAAGGAAGTATTGGATTTTATGGATGTTGCAGTAAGGAAGGATTATGATGCATTTATGACTACGTTGGACAATAATGTAGAGGAGGCAAACTTCGTTAGTGGTTTATCCGAAGATATTGCTTCAATGGCACAAGAGATAACTGCTACTATGGCTCAATTAAGTCAGGTTGTAGAAAATGTAGCTAAAAATGCTGAAGGATCAAGTGAAAATACAATAGGTATAGCTGAAGGTATGAATGAAATAGCTCAAGGAGCAGAACAAATAGCTATTACTACAGAAAGTCAAGCTGAATTAGCTGAGGAGCTTAATAGTATGATTGCAAAGTTTAAAATGTAATTTTGAATTTAAATAAAAATAAGTATAGATAAACCCAGCCAAATATTTTATTGGCTGGGTTTGTCGTATACTAAGTCAGTAACTTAATATCTAGTACTGATGTTTTAGTTTGCATAAAAGGATTGTCCACCAGACTCGGTTCTATTTCCGCTTTTGTCCATAATGAAATCTGGTTTGTCTTTTATCATTACTCTATAGGATCCATTTTGCTTATTGTTTATTTTTATATTTATTGTACAATAATCTCTACTTAAGCTAGTGGAGTAGTTAGAATCTGAAAGTACATTTCCACTAGGATCTATAATGATTAAATCACGTGCAAATAGAGATTTTAGTTCATCTTGAAGTTTTTCGGTAAATGGTAATTCTATAGTATTATAACTACTTCTTAAATAATTATTATCATCTTTAACTCTTGGTGCTACTTTATCTAGTATATTTATTGTTCCACCTTGAACATCAAGTTCTATCATAGTTTTCATTTTGTTTGTATTTTTTATAGACAATGTAGGCGGTTCTGTACTATTTGAAGTATCAAGTCTTAGGGTGATGACCTCGGAACCATCTACAATTACATCATATATGGTTCTTCCATGTATTGAAAAGTCATCTGGTCTAGCATCTACTATTGGTTGATCAAATCTTATCTTTATTTCATTAGGATCTTCATAGACTGCTTGGTATCCTGGTTCAGTTTGATAGAAGTCTATTGCTTTTCCCTTCATAGTTGTATATGAAGTAAAATTAAGTGTTATTGGTTCGATTAGATTTCCTGATATATCTTTAACTCCTAGCATTTGAATTTCTGTTAAGTTTCCAGAAGTCCCAACTTTTACTTCTTTACCTTCAATGGTTTCTGGAAGAGTAATCATTAGCATTTTTCCATCATTTAAAGTATCAAATTGAGTGTCTTGTGGTAAAAACATTCTGGTATTACCAAACTTGACTAGATAGTTATTTGGATTTGTAATTGTACTCATGTCCATTATTTTGCTAAACTGAAGTGTTATTTGTCTATCTTTACCTGAGTGACTAATAACTCTTGGTGGTGTCAAGTCTTTCATATCTATAGTTTTTGTATATGGATATATTACATTTTTTAGAGTTGTAGTGTCATATACTCCTTGTATGGTTAATGTATTTGTTCCAACTGGCAATGGTTGGAACAATACAATCTTATACTCTCTACCAGAGCCTGTTATATCCTTAATACTTACTAGTTTGTTGTCTTTATCTTTTATTGTATAAAAACTTCTGTTGTTGGCTACTACATTTTTATTGTAGTATACATTAATTTCTTTTCCATTATCTGAAACCCTAATACTTACTACTTCGGGAGTACTTAAATCTACTGCTGGTACTACGTTTATTTCTCCATATTTAAGTTTGTTTCCTGAATAATCTGCTACTCCATCTACATATATGGTTTCTTTTTTGTTTGCTTGGAGTTTGTTGTTTGAAAAATCTAGTATAACTTCTTCACCAGATACTTTTACTTGTGTTGGATATCTTTTTAAAGAACCGTATTTCCAATAAAAATTATTTCTTGAAGCTGTATTGGTATCTATTTCTTCATCAAATGTTAATATTACTTCTTCTAGTGTTGCTCTTGCTTCTATAAGTTTTGGTGGTTCGGTGTCTTTGATTACTTCAAAAGGTATAGCTTCTTCAACTGATTTGTACCCTACATAGTCTTCTATATAGGTAGCAGTTAAAGTATGCATTCCCTCATTTAATGTAGTGTAAAAAGTTAAGTAGACAATATTGTCTTCATTTCTTACAGAGCCTGAAAACCTTTTTCCATCAATGGTAAAGTTTGAATTTCTTGCAGGTTTTATAGGTTCTGAAAAATATATTTTTAACATTTTATTTCCAAGTTGTTTAACTTTTACTACATTTGGTATTGCATTATCAAAAACAGTGAATTCTTCATCTTTTATAGATAAATCTTCTCCATTTAATGACTTAATTCTATAAATGGATAATTTGTATTTTCTTTGATTGATCATAGTTGAACTATCAGATAATGTTAAAATTACTTGTCTATCTCCATCTTCAAGTCTTACCTTTTTTATATTTCCAGCATCTGTATAGTAGTTGCTAGTAAATAGAGCAGTATTCTTGTCAATAGCTTTTGAGAATGTCAACTTTATTTCTTTTAAGTTGTCAGCTTTTACATCTACTAGTTCAAGTGGAAGTTCCTTTACATTAAAGTTTTCATATTTTGTATAATAGCTGTCATTAGTGAAAGCATAACTATAATCTCCACTTTCTAGACCTTTAACTTCTACTGAAAATCTTCCATCACTTTGAAGGTTTATATCTACTGATTTTTCTCCAGTAGTTATTCCTTTAGATATTGGTTTTATGTGTAGTTTTAATGTTTTTGTTCCAGTAGCTATACCTTCAACTTTTAGAGTATCTCTGTTAACAGTATGTGCACTTTCAACAGTAAAAGGATCAGGTATATTTAAGTTAAGTGATTGAGCTAATGTAGCGTTAGTACCTTTTTTGTTTATTCTTAGGGCATTTACAGTCATAGAAGCCATTAGACCTCTCATTACAACGTCATTTGGCTGAGCATTAATATTATCCATTATACCTAGCCCAGTTGCAAATGTTGGTACATTTGCCCAATCTTTTGCTTCTTCGTTGTATCCTAGTGCTCTTAGAAGTACTGTTTGTAATTGTTGAACAGTTACAGTTTCATCAAAACCGAATTTTGTTTCAGTTTTACCTACTATAAGTCCTTTGTTTACAGACCATGAGATATATGGTTTGTAAAAGGAATTAGTTACATCCTTAAAACTAATTTTCGTTGAGGTATTTCTAGCTACAGATTCTTCTTTAAATAGTCTACTTACTAGAACTACCATGTCTTGCCTATTAAGATAATTATTTAGCATCAAGTCTCCGTTTGCATTACCTTGTAATACTTTCGCATTGCCTAGTATTTCCCCAGCTTGTTTATAGTAATCATCTTGTGAAATTGCTAGACTAGGTGTAAAAGTCATAAGTATTAGTACAATAGACAATAAAAGTGATATCGATTTTTTCATTGCTTATCTCTCCTTCCATAGAATAGTTTAATTAGATTATACTACAAAAGGATGGATTAATATATTACAATACGGTTACGATGTAGATATAGCCTATTTTAACTAGTTTCATTTTGTTGACATATTATTACCGTTGCGATAAAATACTATAGTTAATGTACTAAAAATAAGGAGGTTTTTATATATGCCTACCAAGTATATATTTGTTACGGGCGGAGTTGTTTCATCATTAGGTAAAGGTATTACGGCTGCAAGCTTAGGGCAGCTTCTAAAAAGCAGGGGTCTTAAAGTTACTATACAAAAATTTGATCCATACATAAATGTAGACCCTGGAACTATGAGTCCCTATCAACATGGGGAAGTATTTGTGACAGATGATGGTGGAGAGACTGATTTAGATTTAGGCCACTATGAAAGATTTATAGATATTAATTTGAGTAAGAACAATAACACTACTACAGGGAAAATTTATTGGTCAGTTCTAAATAAGGAGAGAAAGGGAGAATACTTAGGAAGAACAGTTCAAGTAATTCCTCATATAACAAATGAGATTAAGGAAAGAATTAGAAGAGCTGAAAAAGAAAAAGGAGTAGATGTTGTCATTACAGAAATAGGTGGTACTGTAGGTGATATTGAAAGTTTACCTTTCTTAGAAGCTATAAGACAATTTAAAGGTGATGTTGGTAGAGAAAATTGTATGTATATTCATGTGACATTAGTTCCTTATCTAACAAAGGCAGGAGAACTAAAGACTAAACCAACGCAACACAGTGTCAAGGAACTTAGAAGTATAGGAATTCAACCAGATGTGCTAATTTGCAGAACAGAAAGACCTCTTTCTGAGGATATGAAGGAAAAGATAGCACTATTTTGTGATTTAGAACCAAATGAAGTTATTCAAAATTTAGATGCAGAAACTCTTTATGAAGTACCACTTATGATGGAAGAAGAAGGGCTTCCTCAATTAGTTATTGATCATTTAAATCTTAAATGTGATAGTTTGGATTTAAGTGAATGGAGAAGCATAGTAGAAAAGGTAAAAAATCCTCAAGGAAAAGTAACTGTTGCTTTGGTAGGAAAATATATAGAATTAAAGGATGCCTATATGTCTGTAGCTGAATCATTAAGACATGGAGGTATTGAAAATGATGTGGATGTAGATATCGAGTGGATTCAATCTGAGGATCTTACTGATGAGAATGCTCATGAGTTGTTAAAAGATGCAGATGGAGTATTGGTTCCAGGTGGTTTTGGAGATAGGGGAATAGATGGAAAAATTTCTGCAGTTAAATATGCTAGAGAAAACAATATCCCTTACTTTGGAATATGTCTTGGAATGCAAATGGCTGTAGTAGAGTTTGCTAGAAATGTAGTAGGGCTTAAAGATGCCCATAGTTCAGAGTTAGAACCAGATACAACTACTCCTGTTATAGATCTTATGCCAGAACAAAAGGATGTAGATGTATTGGGCGGAACTATGAGACTTGGTTTATATCCATGCAAATTAACTAAGGGAACTAAAGCAGCTGAAGCATATAAAGATGAATTAATATATGAAAGACATAGACATAGATATGAGTTCAATAATAAATATAGGGATAAGATAGTAGAAAGTGGTCTTGTGATAAGTGGAGTTTCTCCAGATGAAAGGCTGGTAGAGGTAGTTGAACTAGAGGATCATCCTTGGTTTGTTGCAGTTCAATTCCATCCAGAATTCAAGTCTAGACCTACAAGATGTCATCCACTATTTAGAGAATTTATTAGAGCTTGTAAAGAATATAATAACAAATAGAGGAATAATTATATTTTTGGAGAATATTATCTTAGGAAGAGAAAGGGGGATTTTAAGTGAAAAGGAAATTTTCTCGTGTTTTGACCCTGATATTGCTACTATCACTAGTGATATCAAATGTTTCACTTGCTCAGATAATGTTCACAGATGTAGATGAAAATCACTGGGCTAAGGAATATGTGGAAGATGTAGTGAAAAAAGGTTTTATGTATGGATACAATGATGGAACATTTAGACCTGGTGGAAAAGTAAACAAAGTACAGGCTTTGACTATGGTGTCAAAACTTATGGATTATACAAAAGAAGATTTGGATGTTGCTAGAAATAAATATGATAATTTTGTAAAACAATTTCCACTAAGTGAAGGAGAAAAAGATATTTTGTCTTTTGCATTGTATAAGGAAATAGTAAATGAAGACCTTGTAACTAATACCTATTTTAAAGACGGAAAGGCTACTGATGCTGAAAAGTTAGAAGTATGTGTTTACTTGGTACGTGCTATGGGGCTTGAAGAAGAAGCAAGAAAAGGCGGAGGAGTACTGTTATTTAAGGATGCAGAATGGATTCCTGATAAGGCTTGTCCATATTTGCATATATTGATTCAAAAGAAGATTTTAGATAGCAAGGGAGATAGTCAGGGCAAATTTAATCCATATCAACCTATTACTAGAGGTACTATGGCTAAAATGCTTAGCTTAGCCAATGCAGATATGGGCAAAAATCCACAAAATGAACTACCTGTTGTTGAACCTAAGCCAGTACAACCCCCTGTAGAAAACACAGAAGTACAACCATTACCTGTAGAATCAAATGTAAAACCAGAAGGAAAAGAAATCTTGGGCAACATTGTAGCAAAAGCAGGAGATTTTCTAATTATTGAAAGTGTAGATAAAAAGGATTCTTACAAGGTAGTTTCAAATACTAGTATTACTGTAAATGGCAATATAAGTACCAAAGAGAGTCTTGAAAAGGGAATGACTGTTAAGATAACAGTGAAAGAGGGCAATATTCTATCAAGCGTTGAAAGTGAAAGCACCAATGATATTTTGTCAGGTACAATAGTAGGGGTAAATATTGGAGCTAATCCAAGTATAAAGTTAGAAGCTGATGATAATACGGTTAAAACAGTGTATTTAGCCGAAGATACTAAAATTTTTGTTAATGGAAAAGCCTCTCTTTTATTTGTACTAAAGGAGAAAGATTTTGTAAAAATAGAAGTGATTAATAATTTAGGAATCAAAATTGTGGTGGAAAGCTTGAATGGCTCTATAAAAGGAACTATATTAGAGAAAAACATAGAAAACGACTATTTACTAGCAGTTGAAAGAGAAGATGGATCTCGACATGAATATCCTTTAGGGAAAGATGTAAATATTTTCAGAAATGGAAGTCAAGCTAATTTTGAACAATTGAGAAGGAAAGATATTGTAAATATAACCCTTGTTAATGGCATTGTTACAAATGTGGATGCAATGTCTGTAAAAGGTGAAGATGAAGGGTGTATAAAGGGTATTTTAATTTCTGAACAGCTACAGTTAACTATAGGTGGAAAAAATGGGGAAGATGAAACTTATGAAATACTAAAATCTGCTTTTATTAAAGTTGATGGAAAAATTGAGGATATTTATGGCTTGAGATTAGGTCAATATGCTAATTTAAAACTAGAAAGTGATGAAATAGTTGAATTAAATATAGTGACAAAGAGGGAGAAGTAATTCTCCCTTTTATGTTTATGTAAGGGGGATTTTATGGAGGATTTAAAGAATAAGAAATGTTTTTTATTAGACATGGATGGTACTTTTTATCTTGGGAATGAACTTATAGATGGGGCATTGGAATTTTTAGATATACTTAAAAGTAAAGGTGTAAGACATATATTTTTGACTAATAATTCTTCTAAGAGCAAGATTAGTTATGTAGAAAAACTAAAAAATATGGGTTATATAGCTAAAGAAGATGAAATATTTACCTCGGGAGAGGCTACTATTATCTATTTAAACAGTATTAAAAGTTGTGCTAATATTTACTTAATGGGGACTCCTCAATTGGAAGAAGAGTTCATAAGAAGAGGATTCCATTTGGTTTCTAGTAGAAATGAACAAGTAGATGCTGTGGTGTTAGGATTTGACACTACATTGACATATGAAAAGATATGGATTGGTTGTGATTACATAAGAAGTGGGGTGAAATTCATTGCTACTCATCCAGATTTAAACTGTCCTCTTGAAGACAATAGATGTATGCCTGATGCTGGTTCTATGATAAAATTGTTTGAAGCATCTACTGGTGTGAGTCCTACTGTTATAGGGAAGCCAAATCCATATGTAATTGATGCAATTATTAATAAATATGGATTTAAGAAAAAAGATTTAGTTATGGTAGGAGATAGACTTTGTACAGATATAAAAGTAGGTGAAAACGCAGGGATTACATCTATACTTGTGTTATCTGGGGAAACTACAATGGAAGATTACAAGCATTCTAAGACAAAAGCTGATTATGTATTTTCTTCTATAAAGGAACTGGGAGGTATCTTAAAATAGGAGACAGTAGACGGTTCTTTGTCTTCTTTTTGAAGATAAGAATCGTCTACTGTCTTTTTATTCTGTTTTTATTGCTTCTAATGCACTTAAGTTCATTGCTCTTTTTGCTGGATAGTATCCTGAGATCAGTCCTATAAAAGTGGCAAATCCTATAGCTGCAAATATGAGCCATATAGGAATAATACTTATCTTTGTATTTCCACCTGTTCCAACATAATCACCTAAGCTTGGGGCGAGTTTGTTAAGTAAAAATGATAGTCCTCCACTTAATCCTACTCCAACTACGCCGCCTAATAGTCCAATCATTCCTGATTCAAATAGGAACAATCTCTTTATATCTCTAAGGGATGCACCTATTACTTTCATTACACCTATTTCTTTTGTTCTTTCGTATATACTCATGACCATGGTGTTTGTTATACCTATGGCTGCTACTAAAAGCGACACTGCCCCAATGCCACCTAGTATTGCTTGTATTACTCCTGAAGTTTTTTTCATACTTTCTAAGTAATCAGTTAAACTACGGGCATTGTACCCCATATCTTTTAGCTGGTTTTGAACTTCAGTTACTTTATTTATATCTGGTACATATATTAAGGCTTGTTGAAATCCTCGTTGGCGTTTTTTTTCTTCTGCACTAATCTTATTTCCTTCGGCTTTATTTTTTTCTTGAATAAGTTTTTTTACTTGGTCAATTGGCATATAAGCATAATATCCTTTTTCCCAATCACCTTCGGCTAAAAGTCCTACAGGTTTTAATTTGTAGGTTTTATAGTCAGGTTTTTTTTGATTATTTACCTCAATAGAAGGACCTCTTTTCTTGCTTCCATATTCCATGTCGAAGGTAAATATTATCTTATCTTTCATAAGGTCGATATTAGGTTCTTTATAACTTCCATATCTGGAATTTTCATTATTAAACATATTTTTTACTTCTCCACCATATACAACAGAAAGCTCGTCTTCGTTTCTAAGAAGTCTACCATCTGCAAGCTTAAAATCGAACTTTTCCATATTTGATGGATCAACACCTCTTATGCTAATGTATGCCGTATATTTTCCATCAACTAGTTTTCCATTTGTTTCAACAACAGGAGTTACAGCTTCTACACCATCTAGTTTAGAAAACTTTGCTATGGCTTTGTTATCTAACTCTGCTTGTTTCTTATTCCTAACACCGGGCTCATTATATCCACCATAGTAGCCTTGGTGTACGGTTATAATATTTAAACTTCCCATTTCACTTATCTGTGCTTTGAAAGTTTCACTCATCCCAAATCCTAAGGAGAGCATTACTATTATGGAACTAGTTCCTATGACCACACCTAAAATAGTAAGAAAGGTTCTGAGTTTTCTTCTCCACAGGCTTTTTATGCCCATGGAGATCAAATCAAGGCTACTCATCTAATGCCATGCCTTCCTTTTTCTTTTTTCTCTTCTTGTGGAAGAAAAATCCTCCTGCTCCAAGAGCTATAATAACTGTAATCCAGAAGCCTTTCTTTTTAAACAAACTTGTCTTTTCTGGAGGCATATTTTCTGGCATTTCTTCCATTGGAGGAGCTTCCGTTACATTCATAGAGAAGTCCTTTACTATTTCTACATGTTCTCCAGAGGTATCGTCATAGGAAAAGATGATCTTACCTTTTAATTCACCCTCTTTATTGGGTATTATTGTTCCTTCAAAGTTTTCGCTTGAACCTGATTCAAAATTTCCTACAAAGGAGTTTCCGTTTTCAGTTTGAAAATCTCCTTCTATTCGAACCATGGTGTTATAGAGAGTAACCTTACCAGTGTTGTAGAATTCTACAAATATTGGAGTTGGTTCATTCAAAAATACTTCAGGAGGAACATTTATTTCTCCTACATCTAGTTTAGATTGTTGTACTACTGGTACACCGATTAATTCTGTAGCGGTGAATTCTTCTCCTTCACCATTTTCATATTCAAAATTGGCTGTTATAGTGTAGGATTTTGCTTTTGCATCAGGAACAGTGAACATGGTTATGGATTTTGCTACTCTTCCTTTTGGTGGAATTGAGTCAATATAAAAAGTATTGCTGCTTCCTACTGGAGTAAATACATTTCCACTTTGTTCAGTTTTTTCATCCACTGCAACTAAAGAAATTTTTATGTTTTTAACTGTTTTTTTACTATTCGTATTGAAGAAAGATAGATTCATAGTAAATTTTTCTCCAGCTTTCGCAAGAGTAGGTTCAAAGCTGTATTTATCTATTATTAGCTTTGGTTTACCTTTAGCATTACCTTCTCCTGCCTTTTCTACATATACTCCCAAATATTGGGTTACAACATATTTATCTTCGCCTGTACTTAATTCATCTGTGTATTCAATTGTTATATTTATAGGATAGTTTTTGCTAGTTGCTTCATCAGTAGGAGATAGTACATATGTTAAGTTTGCACTTTCTCCAGGTGCTAATTTATTTATTTTTTTTGTAGTAGCAGTTTTTGGTATTACTGCTGGGTCTGGACTTTCTACTACAATTTTCACATTATTTGCATCTATTTCTCCTACATTTTTTACGTCAAAGCCTATGGTGAAGTTTGTTCCTGGTTTTACTGTACCTTCTGGATAGCTTATGTTTTCAATGAGTATGTTTGAGTTTTTTCCTACTTTTTCATCTATGTTTATGAAGAACTTTTGACTATCCTCATATTCTTTGTTTTGGCTATCCTTGTAGGACATTTTAAGATCAAGACCATGTCCGCCTCTAGGAATTTTTTTAGAAGCTTTTAAGTCAAATTTGATGTATCCAACTCCACTTCCTGATAGTTTTGGTTGATATTTAATGTTTGAGCCAGTCGCCATCACGAAACCTTCATTAGATAGTCCATCAAGTGTAAACTTAATATCCTTTGCATCAATGGAACCTTTGTTTTCAATGTTTAATCCTACAGTTACTTCATCGCCAGGATTAATGCTTTCAGGAGATATATCTACTTTGCTTATTACTATTCTTGGTGGTACATTTTTGTTAATGACTCTAACGTATATGATTTCGCTTGAAGAACCTGGATTGTCCCAGCCATTAGTATAAGTATAGTTAAGCTTTATAGGATAATTTTTTTCAGTGGCTCCTGGTGCTATAGCAAGTTTTAGAGTAATACTTCCAGAACCTTTTCCATCTATTTTATCAATAGTTTGTGTAAAACTTAAGTCATTGAAAGTAAATGGATTATCTTCTGCGATGAATTCTGGAGTTATGACTATGTTTCTTGCTGAATAGGAACTTTTGTTTCTAATTGTTAGAGGAATGGTGATGGTACTTCCTGCATGACCTTGTGGTATAGAATTATTTTCTACATTCAGTAAAGGCATGAGTTTTGTAGTATCAGTTTTATTATCATCTCTATCAGCTGAAGAAACATTAGGTAAAAAACTAACTGTTAAAATAATTATGAGAAATAAACTAAGAAATTTTTTCATACATGGGATTCCCCCTTAATAATATTTTCAGTAATTTTTTCAATGTTACCGTCTCTAATATAGACAACTCTGTTGGCATAATCTGATATTTCCGTATCATGGGTGACTATAATTAGAGTTTGATTGTGTTCTTTTGCCATGGAAGTCATCAAATCCATTACTTCAAAAGTGGTTTTTGTATCTAAGTTTCCTGTAGGCTCATCAGCAAAGACTATCTTTGGATTTCCTACAAAAGCCCTAGCTATACTAACCCTTTGCTGTTGACCACCACTCATTTCAGAAGGTTTGTGATTTAGCCTACTGCCTAGTCCAACTGCTTCTAACATCTTCTTTGCTCGCTTGTCCCTAATTTGTTTAGGGATTCCTCCAAAGGTAAGTGGAAGGCTTACATTTTCCATAGCTGATAGGGTTGAAATCAAGTTGTAAGATTGAAATATGAAACCAATATACATTTGTCTAAATTTAGCTAATTGTTTTTCGTTCATCTTTTCCACATGATGATTATCAATTATTATCTCTCCTTTTGTAGGTTTTTCTAGACCAGCAACCATGTTCAAAAGGGTACTTTTGCCGGAACCAGAAGTTCCCAAAAGACAGATGCATTCTTTTTCATCAATAGAAAGATTTATATTATCTAATGCAACTATTTTTTCATCTCCCATCTTATATACTTTTCTTACATTATTTAAAACAATTAATCCACCCAAAAATTCACCCCCTACAGATAAGTATACAACAAAATTTTACCATAGTGTTAGAAATAAATAACTACAAAATGGTTACAATTAATTTAGCCTTGTTAAATAACAAACGATATTTATAGCCAAGAAATAATCCTTGTGATATAATATTAGTTGTTAAAGTGCGATTATTAAAAAAATGGGAGGTAATACATATGGAAAAAGCCATGATTAGAGTAAGAATGAGTTCAGGGGACGCACATTACGGCGGAAATCTTGTTGACGGTGCTAAGATGCTACAATTATTCGGAGATGTTGCTACAGAATTACTTATAAGAAATGATGGGGACGAAGGTTTATTTGTAGGTTATGAAGATGTTCAATTTACAGCTCCAGTATTTGCAGGGGATTATATTGAAGCAGTAGGTGAAATAACAAAGGTTGGTAACAGCTCAAGAAAGATGGTATTTGAAGCAAGAAAGGTTATAGCTCCAAGACCAGATATTAATGATTCAGCTTGTGATGTACTAGAAGAGCCAGTTGTAGTATGTAAGGCTGTTGGAACTTGCGTAGTACCAAAAGACAAACAAAGAAAGTAATTATATAATAAATATTTTGTGAGGTGATATTATGGAAAAGTTAATCATAACAGCAGCTATATGCGGTGCTGAGGTAACAAAGGAAAACAACCCAGCAGTACCTTATACAGTTGAAGAGATAGGTAGGGAAGCAGAAGCTGCTTACAAAAAAGGAGCAAGTATTATCCACCTTCATGTAAGGGAAGATGATGGAACTCCAACACAAGATAGGGAAAGATTTAGAGCTTGTATTGAGGAAATAAGAAAGAGATGTCCTGATGTTATCATTCAGCCATCAACTGGTGGAGCAGTAGGAATGACGGATGAAGAGAGACTTCAACCAGTAGAACTATTACCAGAGATGGCAACATTAGACTGTGGAACATTGAACTTTGGTGGAGATGAAATATTTGTTAACACTGAAACAACTATTAAGAATTTTGCGAAAGTTATGAATGAAAAGGGAGTTAAGCCTGAAATAGAAGTATTTGACAAGGGAATGGTTGACTTAGCTGTAAGATATCATAAACAAGGTCATATATTAGCTCCAATGCATTTTGATTTTGTACTAGGTGTACAAATGAATGCAACTGTAAGGGATTTATCTTACATGGTAGAAAGTATACCAGAAGGTTCAACTTGGACAGTAGCTGGAGTTGGTAGACACGAATTACCAATGGCTGTAGCAGCTATCATTATGGGTGGACATGCAAGAGTAGGATTTGAAGACAACGTTTATTTAGAAAAAGGCATACTAGCGAAATCAAATGGAGAATTAGTTGAGAAGGTAGCAAGGATTTCAAGAGAATTAGGTAGAGAAGTAGCAACACCTGCTGAAGCAAGAGAAATCCTTAGCCTAAAACCAAGGGCATAAAATAATTAGGATCTAGTTAATACATTAACTAGATCCTTTTTCAATTAATATTACATAACTTTTTTAAAATTATAGAAGGAATTAATAGTTTTATGGAGAATTAGAAAGGTAGAGGAGGTGCTGAAATGGTAATTAGTGGGCATAAGACTCTACTTATAAGATGTAGTTCCTGTGGAAAGATAGTAGAATATGATTTAAATCTATTTAATATTTCCCGGGAAATAATTTCTGAATTTAAATGCACCTGTGGTGAAACAAATGCTTTATTAAAAACTGTAGATCATAAAAAATATTATCTTGGAATAAAATGTTTTGTATGTGGACAAAGACATTTCTATAGATTAAATACTAGGGAACTTTTTTGTGAAGATCATTTGTATAGATGCATAGGTAATATAAAGACTTGTTTTATAGGAAGTAGTGAGGGGGCTAAATTTCTTTTAAATACGAAAAATATAAGTTTAGATGATTTAATAAGTGATAAAGAATATAAGGATAAATTTAACAACTTAGATATTGTTATTGCTTGTTTAGATAAATTAAAGAGTTTAGATGAACGGGGAAAGATATCCTGTGAGTGTGGGAATAAAAACATGACTTTGGAGTTTTTTTCTGATAGAATAGAACTAAAGTGTAGTGATTGTAATAGTGTTCAGATAATTTTTGCAGAAACAGAGGAAGATTTAAATGTACTCAAAAGAAAAGAAAAAATACACTTACAAGTACATAATATTTCATTTTTAGATTCACTGTTTGAAAAGAATAAAGATATAAAGGGTTAGTAATCTTTTGTGTAAATAGTGGATAAAATGATATAATAGATGTGGAATATTTAAAGGAGGTTTTAAAATGCTGGTTACAGGTAATGAGATTTTACAACAAGCACATAAGAATGGTTATGCGGTAGGAGCTTTTAATATTAACAATATGGAGATAATTCAAGCTATTATATCCGCAGCTGAAGAGACAAAATCACCAGTTATTCTTCAAGCCAGTCAAGGTGGAATTAAATATGCTGGTATAGAGTATATATCAGCTTTAGGTAAGGTGGCAGCTGAAAAGGCAAGTGTTCCAGTTGCACTACATCTTGATCATGGTACAGATTTTGAAGAAGTAATAAAATGTATAAGACATGGATTTAGTTCAGTAATGGTAGATGCTTCAAGATTTCCATTGGAAGAAAATATTGCAAGGACAAAATTAGTAGTAGATATAGCTCATTCAGTTGGAGTTTCTGTAGAAGCTGAACTAGGGAAAATTGGAGGAACAGAAGATCATATAGTTGTAACTGAAAGAGAAGCAACATTTACTGACCCAGATGAAGCGGTAAGATTTGTTGAAGAAACTGGAGTTGACTCATTGGCTATTGCTGTTGGAACTGCTCATGGGGTATACAAGGGAGAACCAAAATTAGATTTTGATAGAATAAAAACTATAAAAGAGAAGTTAAATATTCCTCTAGTATTACATGGTTCCAGTGGAGTTCCAGAAGAAAGTATTAAAAATGCAGTGTATCTTGGAATCAACAAGATAAATATTGATACTGACATAAGAGCAGCTTTTGCTCAAGGCGTTAAAGATTTCTTAAAAGAAAATCCTGATAATATTGATCCAAGAAAGATTTTGGGACCAGCTAGACTTAGAATGCAAGAAATTATAATGGATAAGATGCACATATTTGGTTCGGCAGGAAGGGCATAGGAGGGTAGAGATGAAGCTTTTTATTGATACAGCTAATGTAGAGGAAATAAAAGAGATAAATGAATGGGGAGTAATATGTGGAGTAACTACTAACCCATCTCTTATTGCTAAAGAAGGAAGAGATTTCAAAGAAGTAATAAATGAAATAACTAATATTGTAGATGGACCAATTAGTGCAGAGGTCATATCTCTTGAAAGTGAAGGTATGATTAAAGAAGCGAGAGAATTAGCGAAAATTCATCCTAATATTGTTATCAAGATTCCAATGACTAGCGAGGGATTGAAGGCAGTAAGTATATTATCTAAGGAAAGTATTAAGACTAATGTTACATTAGTGTTTTCTCCAAGCCAAGCATTATTAGCTGCTAGGGCAGGAGCAAGCTTTGTAAGTCCTTTTGTTGGAAGAATGGATGATATAGGAAATGAAGGAATGGCTATAATAAGAGATATAGTGGATATATATAAAAACTATGACATAAAAACAGAGATAATTGCAGCTAGTATTAGGCATCCTATGCATGTTCTTGAAGCTGCAAAGGCAGGAGCACATATAGCTACTGTACCTTATAAAATATTTAACCAAATGGTTAGTCATCCGATGACGGATGCAGGTATAGATAAGTTTTTAAGGGATTGGGAAGGGTTAGTCCAAAAATAAGGAGTGGTTATATTGGATAGAAATCTAGCTTTAAATTTAGTTAGGGTCACAGAAGCTGCAGCATTGGAAAGCGCCAGATTTTTAGGTAGAGGAGATAAGAATGCCGCTGATCAAGCTGCTGTTGATGGTATGAGAAAGATGTTTGATACCTTAAATATTGATGGAACAGTTGTAATAGGTGAGGGAGAGTTGGATGAAGCTCCTATGCTCTACATAGGGGAAAGGATAGGAAAAGCTGTTGAAGGCTGTCCAGAGCTTGATATTGCAGTAGATCCACTTGATGGAACGAATTCAGTAGCAAAGGGGCTTTCAAACTCAATTTCTGTAGTGGCAGTAGCACCTAAGGGTTGCCTACTTCATGCACCTGATATGTATATGCTGAAAATAGCAGTAGGTCCAAAAGCTAAGGGCAAAATAGATATAAATGCCTCTGTAGAAGAAAATCTAATGAATGTAGCAAAAGCACTAAATAAAGATATATCAGATATAACTGTTACTATATTAGATAGACCTAGACATAAGGAATTAATTGAAAGTGTTAGAAAGGTAGGAGCTAGAATCAAACTTTTCGGAGATGGCGATGTTGCAGCTGCTATAGCTACATGTTTTGATCATTCTGGAGTAGATGTACTAATGGGTATAGGTGGAGCACCAGAGGGAGTGTTGGCAGCAGCAGCTCTTAAATGTATGGATGGTGAACTTCAAGGAAAACTTACTCCAATGAATGATGAACAAAGAGAAAGATGTAAAGATATGGGTGTTGATGTGGAAAAAGTATTAACACTTGAAGATTTAGTAAAAGGTAATGAAATACTATTTGCTGCAACAGGTATTTCTGATGGAGAATTATTAAAAGGTGTTGGATTCTATGAAAATAACATGGCTAAGACTTATTCGGTAGTCATGAGAGCTGAAACAGGTACAATTAGATTTGTTGAAGCACTTCACAAGTTAGATAAAAAACCTGAATATGCTAAATAGTTCCTGTGGGGTTATCCTACAGGACTTCCCTTTCTTTTTTCTCGTCTCGTTTTTTCCCAAAACACAAAAACTTATAGATTAAATGTGGAGGTGTAATTTTGGTTAGTCAAGATGATTTAGAAGGTAAGAAGATTACCCAATTGAGAGAAATTGCAAATAAATTAGGGATTAAAAGCCCATACAAATACAAAAAAAATGAACTTATTGATTTAATGCTTCAAAACTATGCTTCAAAACAGCAGGAAGCAGAAAGGGAAGTAGATTATGGATATGAAGAGAGGGAAGTAGATATTAAGGATATAAATATGGATGTATTGCCTGATAAGGTTAGTGAAGAAATAGAACAGATGGATAATATAAATCTTGCTTCTGGAATATTAGAAATTCATACAGATGGATATGGTTTTTTAAGAAGAGAAAATTACCTTTCTGGTGATGAAGACATATATGTTTCTCCTTCCCAAATAAGAAGATTTAGATTAAGAACTGGTGACAAAATAACTGGAATCACAAGACCTCCTAAACAAGGAGAAAAGTACAAGGCTCTTCTATATGTGAAAGAAGTAAATGGACAACATCCTGAAACTTCAGTTACTAGACCAGATTTTGATACATTAACTCCTATATACCCTAATAAGAGGATAAGACTAGAGGTAAATTCTAGTGATTTATCTATGAGGATGATAGATTTAATAGCACCTATTGGGAAAGGTCAAAGAGGAATGATAGTTTCTCCACCAAAGGCAGGTAAGACTACTTTGCTTAAGATGATTGCAAATGCTATTTCTATGAATCATCCTGAAATGGAGATAATAGTTCTTTTGATAGATGAAAGACCTGAGGAAGTTACAGATATGCAAAGAAATGTAAAAGGAGATGTAGTTTATTCTACTTTTGATGAACAGCCTAAACACCATACGAAGGTAGCTGAAATTGTTCTTGAAAGAGCTAAAAGACTTGTGGAACATGGGAAGGATGTAGTAATACTTCTTGATAGTATTACTAGACTTGCAAGAGCCTATAACTTGACTATTCCTCCAACAGGAAGGACATTGTCAGGAGGATTAGACCCTGGAGCATTACATAGACCTAAGAGATTTTTTGGTGCGGCTAGAAACTTAGAGGAAGGTGGAAGTCTTACAATACTTGCTACAGCTCTAGTAGATACAGGCAGTCGTATGGATGATGTAATATTTGAAGAATTTAAAGGTACAGGAAATATGGAAATACACTTAGATAGAAAATTATCTGAAAAGAGAATATTCCCAGCTATAGATATTAACAAATCTGGTACTAGAAGAGAAGAACTTATATTGACACAAAAAGAGTTAGAAACCATATGGACCATAAGAAAAGCCATGGGAAATGCTCCAACTCAAGATGTATTAGAACTTTTAATTGATGACTTGATTCAAACAAAAAATAATGATACATTTATAGATGTAATGAAAAAGAAAATTTATGTATAAAGTTGAAATAATTTTTATTTTATGCTATAATGTACGAGTTGAAATAGTAAATTGGAAAATTTCTATAAACTAGTTATTTAAAGAGAGGTGAGCATCATGAAGAAAGGTATTCATCCAGAATATCACGAAGCTACAGTATACTGTGCTTGTGGAAATACTTTCAAAACAGGTTCAACAAAAGAAGAATTAAAGGTTGAAGTATGTTCAGAATGTCATCCATTCTTTACAGGTCGTCAAAAATTCGCAGAAAAAGGTGGACGTGTAGAAAAGTTCAAGAAGAAATATGGATTGAAATAATTTCTTTAAAAAGACAGGTTAGATGCTTACATCTAGCCTTTATTTTTTATATTGAGGAAATGACAGGGGACTGTTACTTTTCCAAATACAAAATAGATAGGGGTTGATTATTTGAAAATTAAGGATGTAAATAGGGTTCCAAAGCACATGACTACTATAGGTGGGCAAGCCCTTATTGAAGGTGTTATGATGAAAGGACCTAAAGATATTGCAATAGCAGTTAGAAAGCCAAATAAAGAAATTGAAGTAAAAAAAGAAGCCCTTGATACTCCTAGCACCAAGCACAAATTTCTAAGACTTCCCTTTATAAGAGGGGTAGTAGGTCTTATTGAAGCTATGGTAATAGGTACAAAATCCCTAATGTATTCGGCTGAATTTATAGAAGAGGAATATGAAAAGTCTAAATTTGAAGAATATGTTGAAAACAAGTATCAAGATAAAAAAAAGATTGAGAGTATAGAAATGTTTTTTACATTGTTACTGTCATTACTAGTGGTAGTTGTTGTTTTCATGATGATTCCAACTTTTTTGACTAATCTATTTAAGAAGGTCATAGATAGCCCTATACTTTTGAATTTAATTGAAGGACTTATACGAATAATAATATTTTTAATATATGTAACGGCTATTTCTAAGATGGAAGATGTAGAAAGAGTGTTTGAATACCATGGAGCAGAACACAAGACTATCCACTGTTATGAAGCTCAAGAGGAATTGACTGTGGAAAATGTAAAGAAGTATCCTATTCTTCATCCTAGATGTGGAACCAGTTTCTTGTTTATGGTAATGATAGTGAGTATTTTGGTATTAAGCTTTTTTGGATGGCCTAGTCCATTAAAGAGATTTTTGATAAGAATACTAATGTTGCCTGTAATAGCAGGTATATCCTATGAGATAAATAGACTCATTGGTAGGAGCAATAGTAGACTTGCATATATACTTTCCTACCCTGGTCTTGGACTTCAAAAGTTGGCGACAACTAGGGAACCAGATGGGGAACAGATAGAAGTTGCAATTGAGGCATTAAAGGGAGTTTTGGTAGATGATAAGGAGGCAGACCTTTGGAAATAAAAGAGCTTTTGAAAATTGGGGTAGATAAATTAGGCGAAAGACAATATTTAAATCCTATACTTGATGCATTGCTAATACTTTGTTATCTACTGGATGTTGACAAAAGCTATCTTTATACACATGGGGATAGAATTGTTTCAGAGGAAGTTGTGGATAAATTTCTGTATTATATTGATAAAAGAAAAACAGGATATCCTTTAAGTTATCTTTTAAATGAAAAAGATTTCTATGACCTGAGTTTTTATGTAGAAGAAGGAGTATTAGTTCCTAGACCAGATACAGAAATATTGGTAGACTGGGTTATTAATACTGCAATAGAAAAGTACCAAGGAAAACCTATTAATATACTAGATTTGGGAACGGGTAGTGGCTGTATTGCTTTGACCCTTGCGTATCACTTGAAAAATGCCTTAGTGTATGCTATTGATTTAGATGATGTGGCACTAAAGATAACAGAGAAAAATATAAATAAGCACAATTTAAAGGATAGAGTTGTACTATGCAAGGGAGATATGTTTTGTGGAATAAAACCTTTACAACTAGGTGGAAAAATAGATATAATAGTATCGAATCCTCCCTATATACCAACTAAGGACATTGACGAACTTCAAGTAGAAGTTAAGAATTATGAACCTAGAAGGGCATTAGACGGAGGGATAGATGGACTTGATTTTTATAATAAAATTATACCTGAGAGTAAAGACTATTTAAGAAAGGGTGGAATACTAGCCTTTGAGATAGGATACGATCAAGGAGAAAGTGTGAAGGATATTTTTATAAAAGAAGGTTTTAAAGATGTAAAGGTTATAAAAGATTTACAAGACCTTGATAGAGTTGTAGTAGGGATTTTAGCTTAGGAGGTTTGTGTATGCTTTTCAAAATGTTCATAACCTTTTTCAAAATAGGTGCTTTTACCATTGGTGGTGGATATGCTATGATCCCACTTATTCAAGAGGAAGTTGTAGAGAAGAACAAATGGCTTACTACGGAGGAGTTTTTGGATGTAATAGCTATTGCGGAGGTAACCCCAGGACCTGTAGCGGTGAATACTAGCACTTATGTAGGGTATAAAATATATGGATTGAAGGGTGCTTTGTTTTGCACTTTGGGAACTATCCTCCCATCTTTTCTCATTATATTAGTTATTGTCAAATTCTTGTGGAAGTATAGACAAAATGAAATTGCAGATAAAGTATTTTTAGGCATAAGACCAGCGGTAGCAGCTCTAATTTTTTCAGCTGTGTACAAAATAGGAAAGACTATGAAGACTACTAGAACTACTTTGGCAATTTCTGTGGTTACAGTATTATTGATTGTATTATTAGATATTAGCCCAATATATATAATATTAGTAGCGGCAATTGGATCTATTGGATATTTCAGAAGCAAGGAGAATAAATTATGACATTAGTCAAACTTTTTCTTTCGTTTTTAAAAATAGGAGCATTTAGTTTTGGTGGGGGATATGCAATGCTTCCGCTTATAGAAAAGGAGACAATAGAAATACATGGTTGGCTTACTACAAAGGAATTTATAGATATACTGGCAGTGGTAGAAATGACACCAGGTCCAGTAGCTATTAATTCAGCTACTTTTTTAGGATATAAGGTGGCAGGAGTGTGGGGGTCGGTGGTTGCCACTATAGGTGTAGTGCTTCCTTCTATTGTAATAATACTAATAATTGCTCATTTTTTATCGAAGTTTAGAGATTCTCCTTATGTTGATTGGGCTTTTAGAGGAATTAGACCGGTAGTATTAGGGCTTATAGTTTCTGCTAGCATTACAGTCGCTAGAAATGCATTTATAGATGTAAAAAGTGTAATAATAGGAGTGGTATTATTTTACTTTTTAGCATTTAAGAAATTGCATCCCATTCTTGCTATAGTAATTGCTGGAGTAATAGGAGCCTTTGTATTTTGATTAATAAAACAAATTATATGGAAATCAATTGTTGAGGTGATTATATGCTTGAAAAATTATCATTTATTGAAAATAAGTACAAAGAGTTAAGCAAAAAGATAATAGATCCAAAGGTAATGGAGAATATGGACGAGTGGCAAAAGCTTGCCAAGGAACATGGTGAAATGGAACCTATAGTTCTAAAATACAAGGAATACAATGAAGCTATGACTACATTAGAAGAAGATAAGGAAATGTTAAAGGAAAAATTAGACGATGAATTCAAGGATATGCTAAAGGAAGAAATAAGCGAATTAGAAGGAAAGGTTCTAAAGCTTGAAGAAGAGTTAAAGGTATTATTAATCCCTAAAGACCCTAATGATCACAAAAACGTAATTGTTGAAATAAGAGCTGGAGCTGGTGGAGACGAAGCAGGATTGTTTGCGGGAGATCTTTTCAGAATGTACTCTAGATATGCTGAAAGACAAGGCTGGAAAGTTGAAGTCATGAGTACTAACGATCAAGGTATTGGTGGTTTTAAGGAAGTAATATTTATGATTAAAGGAAAAGGTGCTTATAGTAGACTAAAATATGAAAGTGGAGTTCACAGAGTGCAAAGAGTTCCTGAAACAGAATCTGGTGGTAGAATTCACACTTCAACAGCAACAGTAGCAGTTCTACCTGAAGCAGAAGATATTGATATTGAAATCAATCAAAGTGATATAAGAGTGGATGTATTCCGTTCTTCAGGAAATGGTGGGCAAAGTGTTAATACCACTGACTCAGCTGTTAGAATCACTCATATTCCTACAGGAATGGTAATCTCTTGTCAAGATGAAAAGTCCCAACTTAAGAACAAAGACAAAGCTATGAAGATTCTTAAGACTAGACTTTATGACAAGATGATAACAGAGCAAAATGCAGAAATTGCACAAGAGAGAAGAAGTCAAGTAGGTTCTGGAGACAGAAGTGAGAGAATTAGAACATATAACTTCCCTCAAGGAAGAATTACAGACCACAGAATTAATTTAACAGTATACAAACTTGAAAATTTCTTAGATGGAGACATAGATGAAATGGTGGCTGCATTAATAACCACTGATCAAGCAGAAAAATTAAAGCAAGTTGGATAAAAAATAAAGGAGACATGGTTTTTGTCTCCTTTATTTTTTTCCCTAGTTCTTAAACTTATTGGATGAGAATAATATATAGTAATGTTTAGCTAGGGAGGTTATTATGAAGGATATTTATACTATTACATTTATAGGTTTTTTTGTAGGGGTTGTAGGAATGGGATTGGGAGGCATATTGTCTATATTTATTAAGGTTTCAAGGGACAAACTCATAAGTAGCTTATTTGGTTTAACTGGAGGATTTATGCTGAGTATTATTACTTTTCAACTACTTCCTGAATCCTATATACTAGGTGGAATATGGATAGAGTTAATCGGAATTATATTAGGAATATTATTGATAATTTTTGTTGAAGAGAAGATTCCAGAAAATAGTTTTAACCCAATGCTTAGGAGTGGTATTATACTGGGGATAAGCATTGGGATTCATAGTTTGCCAGAAGGACTTGCTATAGGTTCTGCGTTTATGGCAAAAAATAAAATTGGATTGACTTTGTCGATAGCAATGATCTTACACAATTTACCTGAAGGATTGGCAATAGGTTTGCTTTTAAAATTGTCTAAAGTATCAAATCATAAAATATTATTACTTACTATGATGGCAGGATTTCCTACAGGAGTAGGTGCGTTTTTAGGTGCTTTTCTAGGTAGTATTTCTGATTTATACATTTCTCTTTTTCTTTCTTTTGCTGGTGGAACAATGCTATATATTGTATGTGATGATTTGATACCAAATTCAAAAGCTCTATATGAGGGAAAATCTTCAACTATTAGTATTATAGTTGGGTTTATATTAGGGCTTCTTTTGTAGTTTTTTGACTATTGTTTTCTTTTTTACTTCTTTTTTTCAAATATTTATTAAAAAAATAAAAAGATAAAGAAAATTGGAGGCAAAGAACTACCTTGTCTCCTAAAATTTTTAAAAAATCCCTACTAAAAAGTAATTATTCATGTATAATATATATTTAGAAGAAAAAAGCTAATGAAAAAGAAGGGATACTGTGGAAACAATTATAAGAAAAGTAAATAGAGAAATGCCTGATGAAAAAATTATTCTGATGGCTTCAGAGATTATAAAAAATGGAGGAGTTGTTGCTTTTCCTACTGAAACAGTATATGGATTGGGTGGTAACTCTTTTGATAATAATGCGATAGATAAAATTTTTATAGCTAAAGGTAGGCCTCAAGACAACCCTCTTATACTTCATGTATCTAGCATAGATCAAGTATATCCATTGGTTGAGAGAGTAGATGAAAAGGCAAAGCTTTTAATGGAGAGATTTTGGCCTGGTCCTCTTACTTTGATATTTAATAAAAGTGAAAAGGTATCTGATAAGTTGACAGGAGGTTTAAATACTGTAGCTATAAGAATGCCTAAACACAATGTGGCACTTAGCCTTATTAAACACTCTCAAGTTCCTATTGCTGCACCAAGTGCTAATACTTCAGGAAGACCTAGTCCTACAGAGGCAAAGCATGTTGTAGAAGATATGTATGGTAAGATTGACATGATAATTGATGGTGGCAGCACTGGAATAGGTGTAGAGTCAACAGTGCTTGACATTTCTAGCGATGTACCTATTATATTAAGACCTGGTGGAGTCACAATAGAAGATTTATTGGAGATATTCCCAAAGGTGGATTATGACCAAGGTATATTAAAAGGGAATGTTGTTCCTAAGTCTCCAGGACAAAAGTATAAGCATTATGCACCAAAGGCGAAGATGGTAGTATATAATGGCGAAGTTGAAAATATCACAACTGCTATAGGAAACCATGTTCACCAGTTGATTTTGGAAGGAAAAGTAGTAGGGATAATGGCTACCGAGGAGACTGTAGGTAATTATCAGGAAGGTAATGTGCTTGTTGTAGGAAGTAGGAATAAAAGAGATACCATAGCTCAAAACCTTTTTAGTGTATTGAGAGAGTTTGATAGTTTAAATGTAGATGTAATATTAGCTGAAGGAATAGATACTAAGGGAATTGGAAGTGCTATTATGAATAGAATGAAAAAAGCTTGTGGTGGTGATATAAGGTATGTGTAAGGAGGATAAAAAAATTCTCTTTGTGTGTACAGGGAATACTTGCAGAAGTGCTATGGCAGAAGCTATATTTAAAGATATGTTAGAAAAAAGTGATATAAAGAATGTAGAAGTACAATCTGCAGGTTTATATGCAATAGAAGGGCAAAGAGCAAGTGATGAAGCTATTGAAGTATTAAGTTCAGAAGGAATAGATCTAAGTAATCATATATCAAAACAGATTAAACAAAGCATATTGTTGGATTCAGATTTAATATTAGCTATGACTAAAGGGCATAAGGAAATGCTTATAAGATATTTTCCTAGTCTAAGGGAAAGAATCTATACACTAAAGGAATATGCCTATGGAGTAGAAGATGATATAATAGACCCCTTTGGTAGAGGAATAGTTGCCTATGAGGTAGCATTAGAAGACATAAAAAAAGCATTAGCAAAAATAGGACAAGGGGACAGGTTTATTGTCCCACAAAAAAATGGGACAATAAACCTGTCCCGCCGTCCCAATAAGGAGGAATAAGTATGAAAATTGGTATTGGTTCAGATCATGGTGGATATGAATTGAAAGAACTTATTGTGAAGTATTTGCAGGATGAAGGTATAGAATATGTTGACTATGGAACAAATTCTCTAGATTCTGTAGACTATCCTGAATTTGGACAAAAGGTTGCAGAGGCTGTTAAAAACAAAGAAGTAGATAGGGGTATTATTGTATGTGGAACTGGAATTGGAATATCTATATCTGCTAACAAGGTACCGGGTATCAGATGTGCTTTATGTGGTGATACTTATTCTGCTAGAATGAGTATTGAACACAATAATGCTAATATGTTGGCATTAGGTGGAAGAGTAGTGGGAAGAGATTTGGCTATTGAAATTGTTTCTACATGGCTTAAAGCAACTTTCCAAGGTGGAAGACATGAAAGAAGAATTAATAAAATTTCTGACATAGAGAGAAAGTATATGGTATAATGTATAAGGATTTTAATCTAGTAGGAAGGAGACTTGTGTATGGGTAACGTGACAGTATTGGATCATCCTTTAATAAAGCATAAATTGACTTATATAAGGGATATAAATACAGGATCTAAGGAGTTTAGAGAGCTAGTAAAAGAAGTTTCTATGCTTATGGGCTACGAAGTAACAAGGGATCTTGCTCTTGAGGAGATAGAAATAGAAACGCCCGTTTCTAAGATGAAATCTGAAGTAATATCTGGGAAAAAGCTAGGTCTTGTGCCTATTTTGAGAGCAGGTCTAGGCATGGTAGATGGTATGCTTAATTTATTGCCTGCAGCAAAAGTAGGTCATATAGGGCTTTATAGAGATCCTGAAACTTTTAAGCCTGTAGAATACTATTGTAAATTACCTCAAGATATAGAGGAAAGAGATTTGATAGTTCTTGATCCTATGCTTGCAACAGGTGGTTCTGCAGTTGCAGCTATTCAGTTTTTAAAAGACAGAGGAGCTAATCATATTAAGTTGATGAATTTAATTGCTGCACCAGAAGGAGTAGAAGCAGTAACAAAGGCTCATCCAGATGTAGATATTTATGTTGCTAGTATAGATGAAAAACTAAATGAACATGCCTACATAGTTCCCGGACTAGGAGATGCAGGAGACAGATTGTTTGGTACAAAATAATGGGTGGAGCTTGCTCCACCTTGTTTTGTATATTGGAAAGACTCTATGCAAGGGAATAAAGTTGACTAATTGATGAAGTTAATGTAAAATTTAGGGAGAATAAAAGGAGCGAATCATATATGGAAAATTATCTAATACCATTTATTACGGCAACCATCTTATCCTTTGTAATGACACCTATTGCAAAGAAAATCGCATATAGAATAAAAGCCATAGATATACCGAAAGATGAGAGAAGGGTACACAAAAAACCTATTCCTCTATTAGGAGGACTTGCAATATACATTTCTACAATTATTACAATTCTAATATTTTTACCATTAGATAAAACTACACTTTCAATAATCATTGGAAGCAGTATTATTGTTATTTCAGGAATAATAGATGATACAAAAGATTTAAGTCCTAAGATGAAATTATTGTTCCAAATACTTGCAGCTGTAGTCCTCGTTATAGGTGATATAAGGATAGAATTTATAACCAATCCTTTCAAAGGAGGACTATTATATCTTAAAGGCTTTTCCATACCATTGACTATATTTTGGATAGTTGGAATTACAAATACTGTAAATTTAATAGACGGACTAGATGGTCTAGCAGCGGGAGTATCATTTATAGCGAGTATGTCTCTGTTCTTTGTTGCTAGTAGATTTATGTATGTGCCTATTATGATTATGTCACTTGTTCTTGCTGGTTCTTGTTTGGGATTTTTGCCATTCAATTTCAATCCAGCAAAGATATTTATGGGAGATACAGGTTCACTATTTTTAGGATTTATGTTAGCTATAATCTCTATTGAGGGTGTAATGAAAAGTGTAGCTACCATAGCTATAGTAGTTCCAATAATAATATTGGGTCTACCTATATTTGATACTACTTTTGCAATATTTAGAAGGTTACTAAATGGAAGACCTATAATGGAGGCTGATAAGGGACATTTACATCATAAGCTTCTTCAAAGGGGTCTTAGTCAAAGACAAACAGTATTTATATTATATGCAATAAGTGCAGTATTTGGACTTTCAGCAGTACTAATAGCAAAAGCAAATAGCAAACAAGCTGTTATAATAGCAGGAATAGTGATTATTTTAACCATACTTCTTGCTAGGAGATTGGGGCTTGTAGAAAAGAGAAATAATGAAGAAAGGTAAAGAAGAATAGGGAGGAATAATAATGAAAGTTTTGACCGTGTTTGGAACAAGGCCAGAAGCTATTAAGATGGCACCTATAGTAAAAACTATGGAACAATATGAAGAAATAGAAAATGTAGTATGTGTTACTGCTCAACATAGACAGATGTTAGATCAAGTACTCGATTTATTTGATATAAAACCTGATTATGATTTGAACATATTTAAACCTGGACAAACCTTAACTGAAATTACCACAAGAGCGTTAAAGGGTTTAGAAGATGTTATTATTGAAACTAAACCAGATTTGTTATTGGTTCAAGGGGATACAACAACAGTATTTGCAGGGGCATTAGCTGCATTTTACCAAAAGGTAAAAATAGGGCATGTGGAAGCAGGTCTAAGGAGTGGAAATCTGTACTCTCCATATCCAGAGGAAGCAAATAGAAAGCTTACAGGCATTATGACAGATTTTCATTTTGCACCTACAGAGAGAAATAGACAAAATTTACTCAGAGAAGGATATCCTGATGAAAAGATATTTATTACAGGAAATACTGTAATTGATGCACTATTTCATGTGATTAAAGAAGACTATGTATTTGAAGAAGAACTTTTAAATAACATAGATTTTAAAAACAAAAAGGTCATCTTAATGACTGCTCACAGAAGAGAAAATATTGGAGAGCCAATGGAAAACATATTTAATGCAGTTTTAAGAGCGGTAGAAAAATATGAAGAAGTAGAAGTTGTATTTCCAATACATTTAAATCCAAAGGTGAGAAATATTGCATACAAGGTATTTGACAATAATCCTAGAATCCATTTGATTGAACCACTAGACTATGAGCCTTTTACAAACTTAATGGCAAAATCTCATCTTGTTGTTACTGATTCAGGAGGACTTCAAGAAGAGGCACCAAGCCTTGGAAAGCCAGTATTAGTTGTAAGGGAAGAAACAGAAAGACCAGAGGGGATAATAGCAGGAACTGCAAAATTAGTTGGTACAAAAGAAGAAAATATTTATAGAGAATTAGAACTATTATTGTCAGATCATAATGAATATACAAAGATGGCAAATGCAGTAAATCCATATGGTGATGGTAAGGCTTCTCAAAATATAATTAATATTATCTTGCAAAATCTTAGATAATATTAAAATGTTTTAAATTTTATTATAATAAGCACTAGCTTTTAGCATAAAGATATGTTAAAATATTATCAGAATGAGTTAAATATATAACGAAGTTCGTTTAATTATTAACAAACATTGCGCAATGAACGGTACTAAGAAATTGGCATTGAACTTGCATCAAATAATATAGTAATACTCGACAGTTGTTAATAAAAAATAAAAAACAAATAAATGGGAGGTATTTACTATGAAAGAAGTTGTTATTGCTAGTGCGGTTAGAACACCTATTGGAACATTTGGTGGAAGCTTTAAAAATGTTTCTGCTGTAGATTTAGGAACAGCTGCCGTAAAAGAAGCGCTAAAAAGAGCAGGAATAGAAGCAAATCAAGTTGAAGAACTTATATTTGGAAATGTACTGCAAGCTGGATTAGGTCAAAATGTGGCTAGACAAGTATCTGTTGCTTCAGGGATTCCTATAGAAGTGCCATCTTTTACTGTAAACAAAGTATGTGGTTCAGGACTTAAATCTGTAGCTTTAGCAGCTCAAGCTATATTAGCTGGTGAATCTGACATAATAGTAGCAGGTGGAACAGAAAACATGAGTCAAGCTCCATATATACTAAGAGATGCAAGATGGGGCCAAAGAATGGGCGATGGAAAATTAGTTGATTATATGATACATGATGGACTTTGGGATATTTTCAATGATTATCATATGGGTATAACTGCCGAAAATGTGGCGGAAAAATGGAATATAACCAGAGAAGAACAAGATAAATTTGCACTACAAAGTCAAATCAGAACTGAAGAAGCTATAAAAAGTGGAAGATTTAAAGATGAAATAGTGCCAATAGAAGTTCCTCAGAGAAAGAAAGATCCAATAATAGTTGATACAGATGAACATCCAAGATTAGGGTCAACAATAGAAGGAATGGCTAAGTTGAGACCTGCTTTCAAAAAAGATGGAACTGTAACAGCTGGTAATGCATCTGGAATAAACGATGGTGCTGCAGCACTTGTTATCATGTCAAAAGAAAAAGCAGATGAATTGGGAATAAAACCACTTGCAACTATAGTTTCCTATGCTTCAGCAGGAGTTGAACCAAGTTTAATGGGAACTGGACCAATACCATCTTCAAGGAAAGCTCTTCAAAAAGCTAATTTAACTATTGATGATATGGATCTTGTAGAAGCAAACGAAGCTTTTGCTGCCCAATCATTGGCGGTTGTGAAAGAATTAGGTTTAGATCCTGAAAAGACTAATGTAAATGGTGGAGCTATTGCTTTAGGTCATCCAATAGGAGCATCTGGTGCCAGAATATTAGTTACACTACTATATGAAATGGCAAAGAGAGATGTACACCAAGGTTTAGCTACTTTATGTATTGGTGGAGGCCAAGGCATAGCATTAATAGTTAGAAGATAATAAAAAATCAAAATAATCACTAGGATACAACTTAGGTTGTATCCTAGTTTAATTAATAAAATTTTTACAAAATGGTTATTATTCAGAAAAAGACATTGAAAAAATATTAACAAGTGGTATAATGAAGTTGTAAGCTGAAAAAAACGGAGGTGTATATTATGAATAAGGTTGTAACTATTGATGAAGCTATTGGTCACATTAAAGATGGTATGACAATAATGATTGGTGGCTTCTTAGGTTGTGGAACTCCTCACAAGCTTGTTGATGCTTTGGTAGAAAAAGGAGTTAAAGATTTAACATTAATTTGTAATGACACAGGATTCGTTGATATTGGTTCAGGAAAATTGGTAGTTAACAAACAAATTAAAAAGCTATATGCTTCTCATATTGGAACAAATAAAGAAACTGGAAGACAAATGACAGAAGGAGAAATGGATGTAACTTTAATCCCTCAAGGTACACTTGCAGAAAGAATAAGAGCGGCAGGAGCAGGTCTTGGCGGAGTATTGACTCCAACTGGCGTAGGTACTGTTATTGAAGAAGGAAAGCAAAAGATTGAGATCGATGGAAAAACTTACTTATTAGAACTACCACTAAAAGCGGATGTGGCATTAATCCTTGGTCACAAAGTGGACAAGAAAGGTAATATTGTGTATAGAGGAGCTACTAGAAACTTCAATACACTAATGGCAACAGCTGCGGATTTAGTAATAGTTGAAGCTGAAAACATAGTTGAAGTTGGGGAAATAGATCAAAATGATGTAGTGACTCCAGGGTTATTTGTTGATTACATTGTTGGAGGTGACAAGTAATGGATAAGAAACAAATAAAAGAGTTCATTGCTAAAAGGGTTGCACAGGAATTGAAAGATGGGGACGTAATAAACCTAGGTATTGGTTTACCAACTCTAGTTGCTAATTATGTTCCAGAAGATATGGATGTTACTTTCCAATCAGAAAATGGTTTCGTAGGATTAGGACCAGCTCCAGAAGAAGGAAAAGAAGATAAAGATATAGTAAATGCTGGTGGTCAATATGTAACTATAAAAGAAGGCGGAATGTTCTTTGATAGTGCTACATCCTTTGGAATTATTCGTGGTGGACATGTTGATGCAACTGTATTAGGAGCATTACAAGTAGACCAAAAGGGAAACTTAGCTAACTGGATGATTCCTGGGAAGATGGTACCAGGAATGGGTGGAGCTATGGATTTAGTTGTAGGGGCTAAAAAGGTAATAGTAGCAATGGAACATACTGTTAAAGGAAATCCAAAGATATTAAAAGAATGTAATCTTCCACTTACAGCAGCTGGTGAAGTAGACTTAATTATCACTGAAATGGGTGTAATGGAGGTAACTGACAAGGGTCTAGTATTAACTGAAATAAATCCAGAATATACTGTAGATGATGTTAAGAATGCTACAGAAGCAGAATTTACTGTAGCAAATGATTTAAAGAAAATGGAAATATAATTAGGCTACAATTAAGTAGCATCTAAGGATTTTCTAGATGCTACTTAAAAAATATCTTAACTTGTTATATTATTAACAAGTGTAACTAAAGGGGGTAATAGAATGTTTAAAAAGTTTACTAATGGATGTGTTGCACTAGTACAAAAAATTCTACCTGATGCTTTTATATTCGCAATTTTCTTAACTATACTAACATTCATACTAGGGATTATATTCACGCATCAAGGACCACTAGACATGATTGTCCATTGGGGAGAAGGTTTTTGGAGTTTGTTAGCATTTTCAATGCAAATGGCATTGGTACTTGTAACTGGTCATACATTAGCACTTTCAAAACCAGTTAAAAAGGGTCTTAGGAGTGCAGCTAGTTTAGCGAAAACACCAACACAAGCTATATTTGCAGTTTCCCTTGTTTCAGCATTGGCTTGTTGGATCAATTGGGGATTTGGACTTGTAATAGGTGCATTATATGCTATGGAATTAGCTAGACAGATAAGAGATGTTGACTACAGGCTTTTGATTGCTAGTGCATATTCAGGTTTCTTAGTATGGCATGCTGGAATATCAGCTTCTATTCCACTTACACTTTCAACTAGTACAGCAGATCTGCAAACTATGACAGCAGGAGCTGTAACTGAAGCGATACCTACAACACAAACTATTTTTGCACCATTTAACTTAATCATTTCTTTTGCAATTATTTTTACATTACCACTTATCAATAGAGCAATGCATCCTCAAGGGAGTGATGTTGTTGCTATAGATCCAGAACTTCTAAAGATGAATAATAAACAAGAAGAAGAAGCAGCTACAATTGAAGTTAATGAAACACCAGCTGATAGAATTGAGAATAGTAAAATTATTTCTTTGATAATAGGAATTTTTGGATTAATTTATATCGTATATTATTTTGCAACTAAGGGATTTGACTTAAATCTAAACATTGTAAACTTTATATTCTTAATGCTTGGAATACTATTCCATCAAACTCCTAGAAGGTTTATCACTGCTGTTGGAGAAGCAGTAAAGGGTGCTGGAGGTATCATACTTCAATTCCCATTCTACGCAGGTATCATGGGAATGATGGTTGGTAAAAATGCAGATGGTGCTAGTCTTGCTTCTTTAATTTCTCGCTGGTTTGTAAGCATTTCAACACCAAGGACATTCCCACTTTGGACTTTCTTAAGTGCAGGAATTGTTAACTTCTTTGTTCCATCTGGTGGAGGACAATGGGCAGTACAGGCTCCAATCATGATGCCAGCAGGAGCAGCATTGGGTGTTCCAGCAGCAAAGACTGCCATGGCTATTGCATGGGGAGATGCTTGGACTAATATGATTCAACCATTCTGGGCATTACCAGCACTAGGGATTGCAGGACTTGGAGCTAGAGATATTATGGGATTCTGTTTAATCGACTTGATTTGGTCAGGAATTATAATAATTTTAGGATTTTTATTCTTATAAAATTATCAAATTTTCAAAGTCATAAAAGTCGTAATAATTATATTTAAATTTAGTAAAGGCAACTTGATTTCAAGTTGCCTTTACTGCATCTTACTATCGTAAAGTTGAATAAAGAAATTAGATTATATATTGATTATTTGGGTAAATAAAGTGACATACTAAAAACATATTGCCTCGCCGCTCATATTGAAAAATATTTAGAATTGGTATATATTCTATATATATATAAATTTAAATTTGGAGAGGTGTATTTTGAAAAAGAAGGATAATAAACATATGCTTATGGGTCTTGCATATATTACACAAGTAGGCCTTTCTATAGTTACGCCAATCATATTAGGAGCATATTTGGGAAATTGGTTGGATAGGAAATTTCATACTGATATGATATTTTCAATAGTGCTGATCATAATAGGCTCACTAGCTGGTTTTTTAAATTTATTTAAATTAGGGCCTAAAAATCCCGACAAAAAGGAGTGATAGTATGCTAGGGGATAAGGTGATTTCTAAAATTATTAAAGTGACTATCGCGCTGAGTATAATCATTGTCGGACTCTTTGCTATATTCATAAAAGATCCTAAAAATTATATCCTAGGTATGGTATTTGGTTCTAGTATTAGTGTATTGTCTTTTATACTTATGGGAATTACTACAAGAAAGGCAGTTCAAATGGATTCATCTAGGGCTTATGGTTATACTGTTAGAAATTATTTTTTAAGATATTTAATATATTTTATAGTGCTATTTGTAGCTGCAGTAGCAGATTATTTAAATTTATTTACTACAATTTTAGGACTCTTTATGATAAAAATTGTTATACTTTCAGGTGCTATTTATGATAATATAAAAGAGTGCTTTAAAAGAAAAGCAAATTAATATATTAGCACGTGGAAGTATATATTTTTATACATAGTTACTACAATAGTCTAGAGAAAGGAGGTAAATATTTTGAAAATAGAAATAGCTATGAAGTTATTTGGGAAAGATATTTTAATTCCAGACTCTATTGTCAATAGTTTTATAATAGTTATCATATTATCGATATTTGCAATAGTGGTCAATTCAAAAATAAAGAAAGCTAAATTAGATGATAAGCCTTCTGGATTATTGAATTTTATGGAAGCAGTAGTTGGAACAATAAATGGATTAGTTAAGGACACTATGGGACTTAAAAATATGTTCTTTGCACCATATATTACAACCCTGATTCTTTATTTAGCAGTAGCCAATTTATTTGGCTTATTAGGGTTTACACCTCCAACTTCTGACTATAGTGTTACGCTTAGTTTAGCCTTAATTACATTTACATTAACTCAAATATTTAGATTTAAGTCATTAGGTTTTTTAGGCTATTTCAAGAGTTTTGCAGATCCTGCATTTTTAACTCCGCTAAATGTCATTGGAGAGTTGGCAAACCCTGTATCATTATCTTTCCGTTTATTTGGTAACATACTAAGTGGAGTTATTATTATGGGACTATTGTATAGTGCATTGGGATATTTTGCACCAATAATTACGCCTGTACTTCATGGATATTTTGATGTTTTTTCAGGTTTATTACAAACATTTATTTTTGCCATGCTCACTATGATATTTATTTCTAGTGCCATGGAATAATAACTAAATTAAAAATTTTTTAAAATTGGGAGGAGGAAAATAATATGTTACAAGGAATAACTAGTGAAGCTTTTATTTTGGGATGTTCAGCAATAGGAGCAGGTCTTGCTATGATAGCAGGTATTGGACCTGGAATTGGGCAAGGTCATGCTGCAGCTAGAGCTGCAGAAGCAGTAGGAAGACAACCAGAAGCACAAGGTGATATTGTTAGAACTATGCTTTTAGGTCAAGCCGTTGCAGAGACTACAGGTATTTACGGATTAGTTATAGCTATTATACTTTTATTCGTAAGACCACTACTAACAGCTTATTTAAACCTATAATAGACGTGGTGGATGGGAAAACCCATACCACCATTTCTTAGAATAACCTTCGGGAAAAGGAGGTCCAGTAAATGGAATTTGATGTAAGAGTACTACCAGAACTTTCTTCAATGATATTGCAATGGGCATCTACAATTATATTGTATTTTATACTGAAACATTTTCTATACAAACCTGTTACTAAATTTATGAATGATAGAAGTGAAAAAATTCAAAATGATATAGATGGAGCTAAAGCTTTAAAAGGTGAAGCTATCCAATTGAAATCTGACTATGAAGAGAGAATAAGCAGCGCTAAAGCTGAAGGACAGGAAATAATAGAAAAATCTAGAAAGCGTGGAGAAGAAATAAAAGAGAGTATAGTAGCTGAAGCAAGAACAGAAGCTGATGGAATACTTCAAAAAGCTAGAACAGAAATAGAAAGAGAAAAAGAAAAGGCTTTAGAAGAAATAAAACTTCAAGCTGGAGAGATGGCTGTCCTAATAGCAGAAAAAGTTATAGAAAAAAATATAGATGCAAATATGCAAGGTGACTTGATTAACAAGTTTGTCAATGAGGTAGGTACAGAAAAATGGCAAAATTAGTCAGTAAGAGATATGCTTTAGCCCTATTTGAAACTGGTTTGGAATTGGAGAAATTGGAACAGTTTAAAGAAGAGATAAATTATGTGTCCAATGTGCTTGATGCGGAACCAAAAATTGAAATGGTTCTTACTCATCCAAAAGTAACAAACAATGAAAAAAAGGAACTATTAGATAGTTTGTTTAAGAAAAATATCTCTCAGGAGATGTTGAATTTCTTATATGTGATCATTGATAAGAGAAGAGAAAGATATATAAGAGAAATATCTGAGTACTATGATTTTCTATACAATGAGGAGAAAAACATAGTACTAGCAACTGTTGTAACTGCTGTTCCTATTGGGAAAGCAGAAGAGGAAAAACTTAAAACTACATTGACAAAGAAGTTAAATAAGGATGTACAACTTAAAAATGTTATAGATGACAGTATCATAGGTGGTGTGATGCTTAAAGTTGATAACAAAGTAATCGATGGCTCAATTAAGGGACAATTAGATTCTATTATGAAGAACTTAAAGGCCATGAGAGTATAAGGAAGTAGAGGTGATAAACTAATGGAACTAAGACCAGAAGAGATAAGTTCAGTTATAAAGGAACAGATTAAAAGATATGATAAGAAACTTCAGATGGTTGATGTGGGAACTGTTATCCAAGTTGGTGATGGAATAGCTAGAATCCATGGTCTTGAAGGCTGTATGGCTGGGGAACTTATAGAATTCCCTGGGGATGTATATGGTATGGCACTAAACCTTGAGGAAGATAATGTTGGTTGCGTACTATTAGGTTCCGATAGAGATATTAAAGAGGGAGATACAGTTAAAAGGACTGAAAGAATAGTTGAAGTTCCTGTAGGGGATGTAATGATAGGAAGAGTAGTGAATGCTCTAGGTCAACCTATTGATGGAAAAGGACCTATAAATGCTAAAGAGTTTAGACCTATTGAAAAAATCGCTCCAGGAGTTATCACAAGAAAGAGCGTTTCTGAACCATTACAAACTGGTATAAAGGCTATTGACTCAATGTTCCCTATTGGTAGAGGCCAAAGGGAGTTAATCATTGGTGATAGACAAACAGGTAAAACAGCAATTGGAATAGATACAATCATCAATCAAGCAGATCAAGATGTAATATGTATTTATGTAGCTATTGGACAAAAGAGAAGTACAGTAGCTCAAATAGTAGATGTATTGGAAAGAAATGGTGCTATGGACTATACTATTGTAGTTTCAGCAACAGCTAGTGAATTAGCTCCATTACAATATATTGCACCTTATTCTGGTGTAACTATAGGAGAAGAGTTCATGGCTCAAGGCAAAGATGTCCTCGTTATATATGATGACTTGTCTAAACATGCTATTGCATACAGAGCTATGTCATTATTACTTCGTAGACCACCAGGACGTGAAGCTTTCCCTGGAGATGTTTTCTATCTTCATTCAAGACTTCTTGAAAGAAGTGCAAAGTTAGACAAAAAATATGGTGGTGGTTCTATTACAGCACTACCAATTATCGAGACATTGGCAGGAGATATATCTGCATACATTCCTACTAATGTTATTTCAATTACTGATGGGCAAATTTTCCTTGAGACAGATCTTTTCTTCTCAGGACAAAGACCAGCTATAAATACAGGATTGTCTGTATCTAGGGTTGGTGGTGCTGCTCAAATTAAGGCAATGAAAAAAGTAGCTGGAAAGCTTAAACTTGAATTGGCTCAATATAGAGAGTTGGCAGCTTTTGCTCAATTTGGTTCAGAACTAGATAAGGATACTAAGGAAAGATTACATCAAGGGGAAAGAATGATGGAAATTCTTAAACAGCCTCAATACTCTCCTGTAAAAGTAGAGCATCAGGTTGTTATCCTTTATGCTGTTATAAACAAATTCTTATCTGATATACCTGTTGAAAAGGTAAATGAATTTGAACGTGATTTCATTATCTTTATGGACAATAATCATCCAGAGATATTGAAGAATATAACTGATACAAAGGATTTAACTGAAGAAAATGAAAAAGCACTTAAAGCTGCTATTGAAGAATTTAGGGAGAGTTACCTACAATAATCCCATTAAGTTAGGTAGCAGGAGGTGAAATTTTGGCTGAATCAACAAGAGATATAAAAAGGCGTATCAAAGGTATTACCAATACGAAACAGATAACAAAGGCCATGGAATTAGTTTCTTCTGCAAAGCTTAGGAAGGCAAGGGAAAAGCTTGAAAAAACTAGACCTTATTTCAATACAGTCTATGATAGTATAAATGAAATACTTTCTACTACTAAGAATATAAACCATCCTTTCTTAGAAACAAGAGAAGTTAAGAAATCTCTATACGTAGTGATCACAGCTGATAGAGGATTGGCAGGCGGATACAATTCTAATATCATAAGGCTTGTGGAAAATGAGATAAGGAATAAGAAGGATGATGTTCTTTTGATTGTAATAGGATATAAGGGAAGAGACTATTTCAAAAGAAGAGGATACAATGTGGTAGGGGAGTTTGTTGGCATAACTGAGGAACCATATTTTAGTGATGCTCAAAAGATAGGTAAGATGGTTATGGAGCTTTATAAAAATAAGGAAGTAGATGAGGTAAAACTAGCCAGCACAACTTTTATCTCCACTATTTCTCAAGAATCAAAGGTTATTAAACTCCTTCCTAATGAAAATATGAAAGAAGTAGAAAAAGTAAAAACAAGTGTAGTTGATTACGAACCATCTCCAGAAGAAGTACTCAGCTACCTTATTCCTAAATATATTGAAAGTACTATTTATGGTGCATTGATCGAGTCGTCCTGTAGTGAGCAAGGAGCTAGAAGAACAGCTATGGAATCAGCTACGGATAATGCTGAAGAGATGATTGATGAATTGACTCTAAGCTTTAACAGGGCTCGTCAAGCTGCTATAACCAGTGAATTGTCTGAGATTGTAGCTGGAGCAGAAGCTCTCAAGTAAGAGAGAAAGGAGTGTGGATATGGACAAAAATGTTGGAAAAATAGTTCAGGTAATTGGACCTGTTGTAGATATTAGATTTAGTGATGAAAACCTTCCAAACCTTTTAAATGCCATAGAGATTGATAACCATGGTACTAGATTAGTTGTTGAAGTAGCTCAACATATAGGAGATGACACAGTAAGATGTGTAGCCATGGGTTCAACTGATGGAATTATTAGAGGAATGGAAGCTGTAGATACCAAAGAAGCTATAAAAGTTCCAGTAGGAAGAGAAACCTTAGGAAGACTTTTCAATGTATTGGGAGAGCCTATAGATGAAAAGGGAGAAGTAAAGACAAAACACTATTCTCCAATTCATAGACCTGCTCCAACTTTTGAAGAACAGGAGACTACAAAGGAAATATTTGAAACTGGAATAAAAGTAGTAGACCTTATTGCTCCTTATTCAAGAGGTGGAAAGATAGGACTATTTGGTGGTGCGGGAGTAGGAAAGACAGTACTTATACAAGAGCTAATAAATAATATAGCTACGCAGCATGGTGGATTGTCTGTTTTTACGGGCGTTGGAGAAAGAACTAGAGAAGGAAATGATTTGTATTATGAAATGACTGATTCTGGAGTAATAGATAAAACTGCTTTAGTATTTGGTCAGATGAATGAACCACCAGGATCTAGAATGAGAGTAGCTCTAACAGGCTTAACTATGGCTGAATATTTTAGAGATCAAGAAAACCAAGACGTATTACTTTTTATTGACAATATATTTAGATTTACACAAGCTGGTTCAGAGGTATCAGCACTATTAGGAAGAATGCCTAGTGCCGTAGGTTATCAACCAACGTTGGCTACTGAAATGGGACAATTGCAAGAGAGAATTACTTCTACAAAGAAAGGTTCCATAACATCAGTTCAAGCTGTATATGTACCAGCTGATGACTTGACAGACCCAGCTCCAGCAACAACTTTTGCACATTTGGATGCAACAACTGTACTTTCTCGTCAGTTGGTTGAATTAGGTATTTATCCTGCAGTGGATCCTTTGGATTCTACATCCAGGATATTAGATCCAGAAGTTGTGGGAAAAGAGCATTATGAAGTAGCACGTAGAGTACAAGAATTATTGCAAAGGTATAAGGATCTTCAAGATATAATTGCAATACTTGGGATAGATGAACTTTCTGATGATGATAAATTAACAGTTGCTCGTGCAAGGAAGATTCAAAAATTCCTTTCACAACCATTCCATGTAGCTGAACCGTTTACCGGAATAGAAGGAAAATATGTACCTATCAGGGAAACGGTAAGAGGATTTAAAGAAATTCTTGAAGGCAAGCATGATGATTTGCCAGAGCAAGCCTTTTATATGGTAGGAACCATTGAAGAAGCAATAGAAAAAGCTAAGGGGATGGAGGGTTAGATATGGCTAAATTTCCTCTTGAGATTGTAACTCCTGATAGAATGTTCTTTTCAGGTGAAGTGGATATGGTCATAGCGAGAGGTATAGAGGGGGATTTGGCAGTTCTTAAAAATAGAGCTCCCCTAGTTACACCATTAAAGATTGGAAAAATAAAAATTGAAATTGACAATGAAGAAAGAGTTGCTGCTGTATCTAGTGGATATATAAAGGTAACAGATGAAGGAACTACTATCATTGTAGACTCCGCAGAATGGCCTGAAGAAATAAATATAAAGAGAGCAGAAGAAGCTAAGGAAAGAGCTGAAAAAAGGCTTAAAAATAGATCTGATGGTCTTGATGTGGCTAGAGCAGAAATGGCTCTTAAACGAGCAATCAATAGACTTGATGTTGCAGATTTAAAATCAGTAAGAAATAAATAATTGAATACCAATGTATAAAAGGTACCCTTTCATGGCAATACTCTTACCATGAGGAAAGGGTACCTTTATTTTGTAAAAATGTTTTGTCCCCCTTTACATTTTTTACATAGTATCTTTTCCTCCAATATTCTAAGGAGGTAGGGAAATGAAAAGAGTAGCATTTTTAACTGGTTTTATTTTAATCTTATTTGCATTTTCAAGTTGTAGTGGAAGTGAAAGTAAAAATGAAAATCTATTGATTGAAATGACAGAAAACATAGGAGCTGAGTTTCATCAAATGGATATAAACTATGGGGGAAAATTAAATGATTCATTTATGAGTATTAGGGATATAAATATAATTGGGCTTAAATTAAAAGATGAAATAGGTATAGTAGGAGAAAAACTAAATGAAATAGATGAAAAATCAAAGGGTTATGTGGAAAAGACCATAGGTCAAGAGAATTTTAACCAATATACTATATGGGGAATGGATGAAATGGGTTCTCCTATTACTATCATAATTACTTCCTATAGAGATGAGGAAACGGAAAAAGGTGAGACAACTGTTTTTTTAGATATGGTGTTAAATGAGAAATATGAGGAAATAGATGGTATAATTGATAAAAGAAGTAAAGCACTAAAGAAAAATGGAATAGAAGCAGAAATTACCACTTGCATAGTAGGTACTTTTAAAGGAAAATTGGATAGAGATGAAATTAATGATAAAATAACAATGACAATCAATAAGATAAATGGTAAAATAATAGAAGACTACTATGATAACAGCTTAATAAGTGTTTCAGCTTATACACCACTTATTAATGAGCATATATTTATAGGAAATAAAAAAATGAATTTAAATGTAGCAATGAGGTATAATGAATATGAAAATGCAACATATATTTGGATTGGGACACCTATTATTGCTATTGGATACTAACAAAAAGAAAAACAGGAGGAGATTCATTTGAGCAAAATAGTGGTAGAGAAGAGTCCGCCATTGAGAGGAACAGTTAGAGTTAGTGGGGCAAAGAACTCGGCATTACCAATTTTAGCAGCTTCTCTATTAGGTACAGAAGATATAGTACTTGAAGATGTACCAAATTTAAAAGATGTAGATGTTTTTTGTGAAGTACTATCTCTATTAGGAGCTAAAGTTGAAAGATATGATGGAGGAAAAATAGTTATTAATTCAGCAAATATAAATAAATTTGAAAACCCTTATGAATTAATGAGTAGGATGAGGGCCTCTTTTTTAGTTATGGGACCATTATTAGCCCGATTGAAACATGCTAAAACCTCTATGCCAGGTGGTTGTGCTATAGGGACACGTCCGATTGATTTGCATTTAAAAGGATTTAAAGCATTAGGAGCAGAAATAGATGTAGAGCATGGATATGTAGGAGCTTCTGCAGAGAAGTTGGTGGGAGATAGGATTTACTTAGACTTCCCTAGTGTTGGTGCAACTGAAAATATTATGATGGCAGCATCCCTTGCAGAAGGGGAAACAGTATTAGACAATGCGGCTATGGAACCAGAAATAGTTGATTTAGCTAACTTTTTAAGTAAAATGGGTGCAGATATTAAAGGTGCAGGAACTAGCAGCATTAGAATTAGAGGAGTAGAAAAATTAGGTGGAGCAGTTCATTCTGTTATTCCAGATAGGATTGAAGCAGGAACTTATATGGTTGCTAGTGCCATAACTGGTGGAGATATTATTATTGAAAATGTAATACCTAGCCATATAAAGCCAGCTATTGCAAAGTTGAGAGAAACTGGTTGTGAGATTTGGGAAAATGGAGACAAGATAAGGGTTATTGGCAATAAAAACTTAAAACCTATTGATATTAAGACTCTACCTTATCCAGGATTTCCTACAGATTTGCAAGCTCAATTTATGGCATTGATGACTGTAACTGAGGGAACTAGTGTCATTATTGAAACTGTATTTGAAAATAGGTTTATGCATGTTGATGAATTGAAGAGAATGGGAGCAAATATTAAAATAGATGGAAGAAGCGCAATAGTTCAAGGAGTGGAAAGTTTGGCATCAGCTCCTGTAAAAGCTACAGATTTACGAGCAGGAGCCGCACTTATATTAGCAGGATTAGTAGCTGATGGAAAAACTGTTATTGACAATATCTATCATATAGATAGAGGCTATGACGGAATAGAAAAGAAATTAGCTACATTAGGAGCTAAAATTTATAGAACAGAATAACTAACATAACATCTTTTTCTCTAGCATAGAATGTAATTAAGCGATTAAGAGATAAGTGAGGGGGAAAAGATGAAAAAGTTATTGATATACTTGAGTATTATTTTAGTTGTAACTATAATTCTTCCTGCAATTATTGTAAAGACTGTTAAGTTAGTGTCTACGGAGGATAAGACTAGGACAAGAAATATTAAAGTAGAAGAAAAAAGTGAAGAAGAATTTATTGAGAATAAGTTTGACGGGTACATAAAAGTGTACGATACGAGGACTCAAGAGGTAGTGAAAATGCCCCTTGAGGATTATGTAAAAGGAGTTGTAGCCGCTGAAATGCCTGGAGAGTTTCATATAGAAGCACTAAAGGCTCAAGCAGTGGCTAGTAGGACTTATGCCCTTTATAGGAGTGAGAAATTCAAAGAAGGGCATCCAGATCATCCTACAGCTCCTCTTTGTACAGGAGTCCATTGTCAAGCTTTTCTTTCGTTGGGGGAATTAGAAGAAATTCACTCTAAAAAGTGGGTAGATAAATATTGGCCTAAGATAGAAGAAGCTGTAAATAGTACAAAAGGTGAAGTGATTTATTATGATGGAGAGATTATTGAGCCATTGTACCATTCCACCAGTGGAGGTATGACGGAAGATTCTATGGATGTATTTGCAAGTGATATCCCATATTTAAAGTCAGTGGCAAGTCCAGACGAAGAGGGAGCACCAAAGTTTAAGGAGATTTTCACATTTAGTGTAGCAGAGTTTATATCTAAAATCAGGGGAAAGTACCCAGGAGTAAATGTAAACAAAGACAATCTCCCTGATAAGATAAAATTAATTGAAAAGAGTAATAGTGGAAGAGTAAAAAAGATTTTTATAGATGGGCAAGTAGTAGAGGGGAGAGATATAAGAGAACTATTTGGACTTAACTCTACAAATTTTAAAATACTCTACAATCCTAGAACTGGGATAGTAGATATTGAAACCGTAGGATATGGTCATGGGGTTGGAATGAGCCAATGGGGCGCTAATGGTATGGGCAAGAAAGGTAGTAGTTACAAAGAGATAATTGAACATTATTATACTGGAGTAGAAGTAAAGAAGTATAAATGAGAGTCGAGAAAATTTCTCGACTCTCATTTTTTTATTAAAGTGTATTAAATATTTAAATATGGAAATACTAGCTAATGGAGGTGGAGATATGAGAGAAAAACTTAGAAAGCTTATGGCGAAAGATGGATTTTATATTATTTTATTCATTTGTGTGTGCATAGTTGCTGTTACATCTGTATGGATATCTAGAAGTAATTTGAACAAGCTAGAAAGCCAAGATGAACCTATAAAAGAAGAGGATTTCATAGTAGTAGAGGATGATGGTGAAAATAATGAGCCAAGCTTAGAGATTTCTAAGATGGAAGGAGGCAAACTTGAAGAGAGAGAAGATGAAGAGAGAGAAGATGAAGAGAGAGAAGATGAAGAGAGAGAAGATGAAGAGATAAGCGAGGCTGAAAAAGAAAATAATGTAGTTGATGAGGAAGAAGAAATAGAAGAGGATAAAAAAGAGGATAAAGAAGAGAAAAAAGTTCCTACTACAGAAACCGTAGAGACTTTTGCTATGCCAGTTCAAGGTGAGATAATAAATGATTTTACCAACGAAAACTTAGTCTATTCAAAGACCTTGGAAGAGTGGACTAGTCATGGTGGAATAGATGTAGAAGGCAAAGTAGGAACAACTGTCAAAGCTTTTGCAGATGGAACGGTAACAGAGGTATATGAAGATGAATTATGGGGAATAGTAATAGTAATTGACCACGGTAATAATCTTATTAGCAAATATGCAAATCTTTCAACAAAGGAAATGGTCAAGGTAGGCTTAAATGTGAAAAAAGGTGATCCTATAAGTGGAATAGGTAATCCTAAGGGAATAGAGTTAAACGAAGTTCCACATCTTCACTTTGAAGTAATATCAAATGGGAAAAATGTAGATCCAAAAGAATATTTATCTGGATACTAGTAAATTTTAAGAATACCTAATATATAGTTCTATAAGGTTGTTTAAATGCATAAGTATTTAAAAAGATTAAAATCCCAAAAAAGTAAAAAGGGGGTTATAATAAGTGAAGGATTATATTGAAGAAAGAGCCTTGGAAATAGCAAAGTATATAATAAGTGAAAAGGCTACCGTAAGACAAGCAGCAGGTGTATTTGGGGTGAGTAAGAGTACAGTACATAAGGATGTGACAGAAAGACTCCCAAAGATAAACCCTCTTATAGCAAATATGGTGAAAGACGTTCTTGAACAAAACAAAGCTGAAAGGCATATTAGAGGTGGTAAAGCTACAAAGATGAAATATCAAGCTGTCAACGATTAAATAGGTCCCTAAGGGACCTTTTAAGCTTTTTTGAATAATTTTCTAAAAAAATAGAGGAATTTTCCTATTTATATAGAATAATGTTTTGATACACCTATGATTTCTGATATAATGTTTACAAGTATATATTGCTTTCACATATTAAGAAACAAAAGGAGGATAAAGGATGGCTGCATTGAGAACAGATATGGGAATAGATTTAGGTACTGCCAGCATACTTGTATATGCAAAGGGTAAGGGTATTGTGCTAAATGAACCTTCAGTGGTAGCAATAGATCAGAATACGAATAAATTCTTGGCAGTTGGAGAAGAAGCAAGAAAGATGCTAGGGAGGACACCAGGGAATATTATAGCTATAAGGCCATTGAAAGATGGAGTAATTTCAGACTATGATGTTACGGAAAAATTGCTCAAATACTTTATACAAAAAGCAATAGGTAGAACCATATTTAAACCTAGGATAATAGTTTGTGTACCTAGTGGAGTAACTGAAGTAGAAAGGCGAGCGGTGTTAGAAGCAAGTATGCAAGCTGGTTCAAGGAAGACTTATCTTATAGAGGAACCTATTGCAGCAGCAATTGGAGCTGGGATAGACATAACTCAACCTAATGGGAATATGATAGTTGATATTGGAGGAGGAACTACAGATGTAGCTGTAATTTCTCTAGGAGGTATTGTAGTCAGCCGTTCACTAAGGATTGCTGGTGATGATTGTGATGATGCTATAACTAAATATATAAGGAAAAAACACAATATGATGATTGGTGAGAGAAGTGCTGAAGCACTAAAAATCAATATAGGAACAGCTTACAGAAGACAGAAAGAAGTATTCATGGAGGTAAGGGGAAGAAATTTAGTTACTGGTCTTCCAAAGACAATTAATGTTTCTTCTGATGAAATGTTGGAAGCTCTTGAAGAGCCAGTTAATGCTATAGTAGAAACTGTACATGCAGTATTAGAAAGAACTCCTCCAGAATTAGCTGCGGATATTGGCAATACAGGAATAGTTATGACTGGTGGAGGAGCATTGTTATACGGACTAGATAAGTTAATACAAATAAAAACAGGCATACCTACAAGAATTGCAGATGATCCTATCGAATGTGTAGCCATAGGAACGGGTAAATCATTGGATTGGGTAGATATATTAGATAATAGTTTAATAGATTCAGAATCAATTAGAAGATAATACTAAAGTAAAACATAAATTATGTCGATATTAAATTACGAGTAAATTTAAGGATGTGATTTTTTTGAATAGAGGACTTTATATAAGTGCTACTTCACTAATAGCAGATCAAAAGAGAATTGATGCTATAGCAAATAATCTATCTAATGTAAATACTTCAGGATATAAAAAAGACATAGTTTTGGCAGAGTCATTTCCAGAAGTATTACTTTCAAAGATCAATGACAGACCAGATTTTAGGCCTCAACAAGACAATGAAATACAATATGAAACAAATGGTGAAGTACATACCGCTCATACTGAAAAAGGCTATTTTATGGTAGAAACACCTAATGGGACAAGCTACGTTAAGGATATTAGATTTGTTGTTGATGATGAAGGATATCTTAAAACTTTTTATAGAAATGATAAAAATGAATACAAGACAGATGTAGAAAACTACATACTTGGTCCTGGAGGTAATCGTGTTCAAGGAGGGGGAGATATAGAAGGACTTCTTGAAGGTATAGTATATAATCCAAAACCAAGAGTTATTGGAACTATGAGTGCGGGGGTTAATATTCAAAAAGTTGTAACAGATTTTTCTCAAGGAAATATGTTAGAAACAGGAGGAACATTTGATTTGGCTTTAAACGGAAGTGGGTTTTTCAAGATAGAAGGTGAAGATGGGAAAACCTATTATACTAGAGATGGTTCCTTTACTATGAATAATCTTGGAGAACTGACAACACTAGAAGGCTATAGGGTATTAGGAAATGGTGGACCTATAGTTGTAAACGGGGATCAATTGTCAGTATCAACTAATGGAAAAGTTATAGTTGATGGGCGAATGGTGTCTACATTGGACATTGTAGATTTGGACAATAAGGAATATTTGAGAAAGATAGGGAATAATCTATATCAAATGGCAGAAGGGGAAGACGGAGAATTTGAAAATGCAGAAGAGGTACCTTTTGAAGGAGAAGTACTTCAAGGATGCTTGGAAGAATCAAATGTTAATAGTATTAGGGAAATGGTTGAGATGATAACCTTACTTAGAAATTTTGAAGCAGGCCAAAAGGCAATTAGAGTTCAAGATGAGATGCTTGAAAAATCATCAAACGAAATAGGAAGAGTATAGAGGAGGAGTACAAATGAGATCAATGTGGACTGCTGCTACTGGCATGAGAGCACAACAGCTTAATATAGATACTATTTCAAACAACTTGGCTAATGTAAATACTACTAGCTATAAAAGCCAAAGAGCTGAGTTTAAAGATTTGTTTTATGCTACAATGAAAAAGAATAACTTAACTGATCAAGAAGGTAGCCCAGTAAATTTACAAGTAGGCCATGGAGTTATGCCTATTGCAACTAAAAAGGACTTTAAAACAGGTAGTTTTATAGAAACTAACAATTCTTTTGATGTAGCCATAGATGGTACAGGGTTCTTTGCAATAGAACTTCCAAACGGAGAAGTTAGATATACAAGGGATGGAAGTTTTAAATTAAGTATAGATGGTGATGAGGGTACGTTGGTAACTTCAGAAGGCTATAGGGTTTTAAGCGAAGATGATGATGAGATAGTATTTGATTCTGGTATTAGAGATATGGCTATTAATGAATTCGGAAATATTACAGTTAGTGATGAAGATGGCGAAAAAGTTGAAGTAGGAAGACTGAAAGTAGTTGATTTTATAAATCCAGAAGGACTTTTAAGTGAAGGAATGAATCTTTACAGTGCAACAGTTGCTTCAGGAGAAGAAATACCTATGGAAACTGAAGAAATGAAGAGTAGATTAGTGCAAGGATATTTAGAAAGTTCCAATGTTCAAGTGGTTGACGAAATGGTAAAGATGATTACTGCTCAAAGGGCATATGAAATTAATTCTAAGACCATACAAGCCTCAGATGAAATGTTGCAAACAATAAACACTCTTAAGAGATAATTGAGGTGATATAAGTGGAAATACTACCAACTAATTTTATGATAAAGAAAACTACTGATGAATCCCTTCTACAAAGGAAATTAGAAGGGGTAAATGAGAACAAGAAGGATAAAGAATTAATGGATGTGTGTAAGGACTTTGAGTCCTTATTCATCCATATGATGCTCAAGGAAATGAGAAAAACCATACCTGAAGGTGGATTTGTAGAAAAAAGCACTGCTACCAAGATGTTTGAAGATATGTTTGATGAAGAAATTTCAAAAGAAATATCCAATAAGGGCGACGGAATTGGTTTGGCAAAAGTGCTATATAATCAATTTAAAAGACAAAATATAAATCTATAATTAGGGGGTTTAAGTTTCATGAGTAAAAAGATAGTTTCGATCCTTTTGGCACTCATGATAATGGTGGGAATTATTAGCATAGGATATTGTGATATAAATAAGAATTTGTCAAAAGCAGAAGTTGAGAAAATGATTGAAGAAGTAGCTAGAAAAAGGGGAATCCCAAGTGTTATTCTAAAATCAATAGCGAAAGCTGAAAGTTCATTGAAACAGTTCAACAAAGATGGTTCAGTTGTAGCTAGCAGAGGTGGCAATCTAGGGATAATGCAAGTCCATAGATCAAGTGGCTATAATGAAAAAAAACTGAAGGAAGATCCTATATATAATATTGAATCTGGTGCAGAACTCCTATTAAGCAAATGGAGATATGCTAATAGTCGAATGCCTCAAATAGGGGACATGGACCCAAATGTATTAGAAAATTGGTACTTTGCCCTTTGGGCTTACAATGGACTACTAGAGAGAAACAATCCAAATGTAAGAGAAAATACATACCAAGCTAAAATATATAATATTGCCAATAAGGATTATGGACAAAAGATCACACCAATAAGTAGAGGAAGTATACAGTCTAGAGGAGTACCTAAAAAAGGTGGCAAGATAAATCCTCCAGACACCATCCACAAAGGAGATATAATCACCTACAATGTAGGTGATGTAGTAGTTCCAGATGGAAGGAAGTTCTTGATACTACAAAATGCACCTTATGGCAAAGAAATAGGGAAAGTAAAACAAAATACTTCCATGACTATATTGGAAGGACCCAAACTAAAAAAAGGCTTCTACTTTTATAAAGTAGAAACACAGGACAATAAAACAGGGTGGATATTTGGCAATTGGTTGAAGATTAGTGCCGAGGGTTAAGTTGTTTGAAAGGTTATTAACAAAGTTTTAATATAGAAAAAGAGCTGCTATCAAAGCAGCTCTTTTCGTCTTTGTAGGGCTAATTCCTACTGAATTTGAGGTTTTTGAAAAATAGGTTTTATTTGATATGTGATATTGTCGCCAGTTACAATAAATTCAGCAATACTCAAATCATATATATCTTCTGGTTTAGTAATTCCCTTTGAATTTACTTGAATATATCTAATTCCATCTTTCAAATTTGTGCTATTGCCATTACCTCCATTAATAACCCAAACATCTTTTCCGTTTAACTTAATTTCTGATAATATTTCATGTAGTAGATTTGCCTCTAACTTATCTGTAAAACCACCGCTACCGAATACGGGCTTTGGAAGAACAAGTACTATATTTTTTTCTTTAGAATTTTCCAAGTCATGTTTCAACCAAATCCATTGTTCTGGATTTGATGCTCTCAAGCCATTATTAGAGCTATCAGCTTTTATAATCAATAGATTATTGTTGTACTTATATGGTTTGTATCCTTTAACTATATCAATATTAGCATTTGCCTTAGATGCATTCTTGAACTCATTAGAACTACCACCTAAGTATATAGCTACGTTGTGCTTGTTTACATTAGTAAGTATTGTGTCACTAGCTTTATATCCTACTACTTCATCTAAATTTTGTGGAGCTGATGTAACTGCAAAGGAAAATCCATTCTTTTGTTTTGCTACATTTACATTTTTTTCATCTTTCATAACACTTGCAGTTGGTAATGTTACATTTCCAAATTCAACAGGGTATTGAGCTAATAGTTCATCTAAGTATATTTCTCCAGTATATTTCTTAACTGAATCTGTTTCAGTTAAATAGATTCTATCTAATTTAATAGGATAAGATACATTAGAAGGTATATCTGCTACTACATGCTTCCAACCAGTCCAGTCAACACTCTTTGCAAAGTCTATATAGTGTGATTGACCTTTGCTATCTATGATATTTCCTCTAAGCCAGCCTGTGCCTTCATCACCATATACCCAAAGTCCCAACTTTGAAGGATTTCCTTGAAGGGTTAATCCTTGTTCACCATTAGGTCTTAAGTTTACATAACTAGCTCTAGTTCCTTCTCCACTGGTGAAGTCATATTGAAGAGCTATCGCTCCATTTCCTTCCTTAGCTTCCTTAGCTGGATAAATATTTCCTGTTACTTCTTTTGGATAAGAGCTAAAGCTGAATCTACTTATATCATCAAGAGAATCCACAGTAGTTCCTTTACTTCCTACAGCCACTAATATATTTTCTACTCCAGTTCCAATTCTAGCTGTAATAGCACCAGAGTCAACATTGTTTCCACTATAGAATATTCCATCTTGAATCCTACCAATATTTCCTATAACTTCCCACTTCACATCTTCAGGATATACTAGTGCTTGGAATCCATCTTTATCTTTTGCATAGAATACTCCTAAACTTCTTTGACTATTAACATCTATTGTGAAACGTTCAGTTTCAGTTACAATATCTGCTACTTCGTCCAATACAATCATATCAATATCAGCAGTAATGCCATTGTAATTTGCTTTTACTTTGGCTTTTCCAGGAGATAGTGCTTTTAGTGTATTACCATTTATCTGCCCATTTACTCCTTCTACAGTATATACTGCGTTGTTTTGGTCTACTTCAATAGGATTGTGATATTGGTCATATCCCTTTATCTTAAATCTTCTTGTAGTATTAGCAAACATAAATTTATCATCTGTGGTGATCTTAATACTTGCAAGTTCTCCCTTAGGTGCATTTGAGAATAATCCAACACCATTGACTACCTTTCTTTCTCCACCATCAGAAGGCTTATTCACAAGTTTAGCTTGTGCTTCATCTACATATTTTACAGCCATAGCTGTTGAGCCACCACCATCAAACATTATGGCATTATGTGCACCAAGTTCTTTTAATATTGCTCCAAAAGTCTTTTCATTAACGCCCTTGTAAGAAGTGTCCCTACCATCTATAGTTGCAATGATTAGTTCTTTTCCATCTTGAGAAACTCCCATTCCAGTTCTAGGTGCTAGTCCTGGTGCAATATTGTGAGAGTTTATAGGTACTCCATCCTTAAGGATAATACTTCCTCCACCGATGGCCATTTTGATGTTTTCAAGATTTGGTGTAGTAGTAAGATTTAGTTGTACAGTATCTCCCACATGGAAGTTATCTAATAGTCTGTCCTTAACTCTATCCCTACCTACAAGAACATATCCATTCTCTGGAATAGCTATAGGAGGTTGTCCTATTCTGACTTCTGTAACAACATCATCAATAACCACTATTTCAATAAGATCATTGTGCAGTTTGTTACCAATAGATTCAGAACCCCAATGTTTGTTGTAAAGCATAACTTCCGCATAAGCTTGACTAGCCTTATTTATAGAAGAAAGTATAACTTCTTTTCCTGTAGCAGATGATACAACTGCTAATTTCTTTTCAAAATATGCAATCTGCACATTTTTATTATTATCCAATACAAAAGCAGGTTTTGCATACTGTCTTTCCATAGGAGAGGATATTATTTCACTATCATTAATAAGAGTTCCCAGTGGACTTGCAAAAGGTTTATAATTGAAAAAGTCTCCATTAACTCCTGCAATTGCATTTGATTCTTTAACCATAGTGCTTACCTTGTCTCTTTTAGAGATGCCCTTACTGCTAAATAGCCCTTTTACTTCAGTGTACTCATCTTGTAAATCTACTCTAAGTACATTGATATTCCACCAACCTTTTTCAGTAAACTTTTGTACATGTTCATGTACTACTCCACTTGAAAGATGTTCAGAATCTTTATTTTCATAGATAACAAAGGGAAGAGATTGTGCATTACTTACCTTAGCGAATGGAAGGAAGTTACTGCTTAGAATAATGGAGAAGGCCAATAAGCTTACTGCAAATTTCTTAATAAATTTGTTCATATTTTCTTCACCTCACTTAATATTAAAACCAAAGGTTTAAACCATCCTCGTTCTTTAAAGATGCAAGGAGTCTTTCTCTAGACCCAGGGATCTCTTTATATATCTCTGTTAGAAGGTTGTGTATGTCTTCCCTTTTGGTTAATTTGTCTACATAACAAGGATTTTTTACTACGGGTATATCGTATTTTTGGATGGCTCCTATTATATCTTGTTCCGATAGGTATAGAAATGGACGTATTACATATATATCTTTTCTAGATAGATATGTAAGGGGTTTTAAAGTACTGATTCTTCCTTCATATAGCATACTTAAGAAAAGAGTATCTAATGCATCATCTGTATGATGGGCAAATGCTAATTTGTTAAACCCTCGTTCCTTTAGTGCATTGTGAATGGCACCTCTACGCATTTTGGCACATAGAGAACAAGGATTTTTTTCTTTTCTAACATTGAAAACAATCTCACTTATTCTAGTTTTATTTAAGTTCAATGCTACATCTAAGCTATTACAATAGGATCGAATGGCATCTGTGTCAAATCCATCAAAGCCTAAATCTACAGTAAAGGCTTCCAATTGAAAATCCACTGGGCTAAAAGCTTGATACTGTTTTAGGGCTTTTAACAGAACCATACTATCTTTTCCCCCAGACAATCCAACCCCTACCTTGTCTCCGCTTTCAATTAATTTGAAATCTTGTATAGCTCTTCTCATACATCCTAGTATTTTTTTCATCATACCAACCTTTCTAATAGAGAAACTACCTTCATTATATAATTTAAATATATCAATTAGGTTACAAATACATTACAATACATTGACAAAGGCAATAAGTTGATAACTTACTCCCGTTACTGATACTTAAATTGGCTAAATCGATTAAGCTTATCTTCAAAAAATAAAAAAAGGATTGAAATTAATCAATCCTTTTTTTCGATGGTCGGGGTGGAGCTTGACACTCTGTATCACAAACTCTAAAGGAAGGCAGATCATTCGATATAGGATTGGTGAATATTTGCATATCATATTTATTGTCATATATTATTATTTTATGAACGAATATATTTATTGTCTTTTTCTGTTGTTTTGAATTCATGCTTTTTAGGTTTTTAAAACTATACATAAAACTAGCAACTTCTTCTCTAGTATAGGAAACTTTATCTAACTCCAATTCTGTTTTTAAAATTAAGTTTTCTAATTCTTGCTTTTCTTCTTCCAATGAATCCATCTTTTCCTTTATGCTGGAATGATCATATCCCGAAAGCAAAAGCTCAATAGTTCTATCTATATTAGATTGGACTGTTTTTAAATTTTTTTCGTAAGTATTTAATAAATTAGGCAGGTCCCTTTGTTTGTCATTTACATATTTATAAATCTTATCTATAACGTTTTCTATAGCCTTATCAGAAAATACATTTTCATAAAGATGATCTAACACTAAATTTTCAATTAAATCCTTTCTTACTCCATTTAAATCACATTGTTTAGTTCTTTTTCTATTATTACATACATAGTAATAATATTTCTTTTTCGTTTTGCTATCTGAGGTTCCATGGCCTACCATAGCACTATCACATTTGCCACAAAATATTTTTCCACTTAAAAGATAATCTATTTTAGCTTTATTTTGACCACCTATTTTTTTGTTATTATTCATTCTTTCTTGCACTTTCAGCCACATCCTTTTATCAATAATTTGTGGGCATCCATTTTCAATTTTAATAATTTGGTCTTTTGATTTCTTTTTATGGTTGTTGTATTTACCATCTAAACCCTTTACTCTTCTATTATATATGTAAGTGCCAGTGTATTTTTCTTGTCTTAAAATTTCGTATAAACTATTTTTGCCAAAGGGTTTATTCATTTTTGTTTTAAAACCTTTGCTATTTAATTCGCTTATGATTTCTCCATAAGTGTGTCCTTCTGAATACATTTTATAAATTATTCTTACGGCCATAGCTTCATGTTCATTGATGACTAAAGTTTTGTCAGGAGCTACGTCATATCCTAATGGAGGTTTGCCACCTGTATGTCTTGCCTGTAATGCAGTTTCCTTCATACCTTTCTTTACTTCTCTAGCTAGATTCTTGCTATAATATTCTGCCATACCTTCAAGGACAGATTCTAGGATAATTGATTCTGGGCTATCATCAAGCTTTTCAAGTACAGATACAACTTGAACTCCATTAAGTTTCAGTTGCCTTTTATAAATAGCACTATCATATCTATTTCTAGCAAATCTATCAAGTTTATGAACTATAACTACATCAAACATTTCAGCAAAGCTATCTTCTATCATTTTCAGAAATTGAGGACGGTCATCTGTAGTAGCAGATTTAGCTTCATCAGTGTATATTTTTACTATACTTATTTTTTCTTTATTTGCATATTCTTTAATTGCTCGTATTTGAGCATCTATAGACTCTTCTCTTTGGTTATCTGAACTATATCTAGCATATATAGCCGCTCTTTTCACATTAAATCACATCCTTTCTATATAAAATATTTCAAGCTTTCTTCTGACACATATAGAGTTTTTGAAATTTGCTCTATGGTATATCCTTTAAAATGGATACTATCTATATCAACATTTAATAAATTTAATGCAAAATAATTAGCTTGTTTTTCTAATTTACCTTTGTTTAAAAGGTTCTTATTAAATGCAGCAGTATAAACTTCTGTATGCAGTAGAGCATGTCCTAATTCATGGGCCAATATGAATTTTTCATATTGATAATCTAAATCATCCCTAATAAAAACAACTTCTTCATTAAAATAATTTCTGTGATAGAAAGCTTCTCTTTCTTGAAGCAGTATATTATTTTTTTGTAATTTTACTATTTTAATATCTAAACAATCATATAACTCATTTATATCCCTGGTATTATATAATTCGATAAGCCCTAGGATACAATCGTTAATCCAATCGTAGCTATCCATAGTATCACTCCAGTATAAATGTTATTTAATTATCTTGTTTCTTTATTTTTTAAATAATTTATTTGTTAACCATGAACCAAGTTTGAACGAAATGAATGTGACTAAAAATAGCGTTGGGAATCCAATAGCAGGATTATCAATTTTTACTATTGTGAAGTTTGCAGTTATCAATAGTATTATAATTGATATAAGCATTCTAAAGGTTCTACCTTTTTTATAAGGTTTATAATTATCACCGTACCTATGCTTGTTTTCATATTCTAGATTATTATTAGTATTAAAATACATATTTATTAAATCTTCCTTTTTAACTAATACTTTTCTTGGATTACTACCTTCGTATCCGCCAATAATACCTCTTTCCTCCATTTCATCTATGATTCTTGCTGCCCTTGCATATCCAATTTTTAATTTCCTTTGTAATAAAGAAATAGATACTTGTCCCTCTTCAACTACTAAATTAATTGCAAGAGGCAATAACTCATCTGTATCATATGAAACATTATTCGTTACATCATCATTATAATTAGTTATGCTTTGTTCTTTAAAAGAGCAGGCTATATTTTTAATATCTTCTTCATCTATAAAGACACCTTGGATCCGTATAGGCTTTAATTCATTTATAGGATAATACAACATATCTCCTTTTCTTACTAGTTTTTCAGCACCTGTTGTATCTATTGCTAATCTTGAATCAGATTGGGAAAATACCCTAAAGGCTATTCTAGATGGAAAGTTGTTTTTAAATGTATTGGCCATGCTAGGAATTTGAGTAGTTGCTATTAAATAGATTCCAGTAGCTCTACCCAGTTGAGTTATTTTATCTATGTAATTTTTTGTTTCATCTGTATTTAATTCAGTCAATTCATCGATAATAATAACAATATCGGGAATTTTTTCATTCTCATTATCTTTAAATTGTTCATTATAGGAGCTTATACCCCTTACGTTATTTTTAGTAAATAATTCATATCTTTTTTCCATTTCAGCAACAACCCAACTTAAAGCGGAAGCTGCTTTTTTAGGTTCAGTAACCACCGGTATCAATAGATGAGGTGTGCCATTATATATGCTCAGCTCAACTATCTTAGGGTCTATTAGCAATAACTTTACGTTTTTTGGCGAAGATTTATATAAAATGCCAGCTATTAATGTGTGTAAAAACATACTCTTACCAGTTCCAGTGGCTCCTGTGATGAGAAGATGGGGCATTTCATCTATAGTCGTTATTATTAGCTTTCCAAAACCTGTTTTACCTAATACTAGAGGTATTCTAGAATTAGTATTTTTATATTCAGTAGAGTTTAATATTTCTTGGAATGCGACTGTATTTTTAGAATCTTCTTCTGGACTAGAGCCTAAAGATAAGGCTATCATTTTAATTAATGTTTCTCTGTCCCAAAGATCTACATTGTTGGTTTTAGCTAATTCAATTGCATTAGGAGTAAAATAGTTAGTTGCAACCACCATACACTTAGTGGCTTGATAATAATTCTTTGCACCAATAACCTCTTGTATAGCAGAAATCCCTACTGTGTTGCTATATCTTTTAGCTTGGACAACAATTCTTTCTACACCTTTTGAAATTACCAGATCAGCTCCATAGTCATTTGAGGCTGGAGTAGATTCGACCTCATATCCTAAGTTTTTAAAAAGATTAAACAGATAGTTTTCAAATTCTTCGCCAGATAGACCATCTATGTATAGTTCATCCATGACAATCCCCCCTTACTTCTTATACTTGTAACTAAGTATCCTCAACTGATTAAGTAACTCATTAGCAAAATCTATAATTTCATCATCATCCATTTTATTAACATCAAACCCGCCAAAACCCATGATTACATTTTGTTCAAGAATAAACTTCATAGCCTCCTCAGGAGTAGTAAATTCTATAGGTAGTTTTGGTTTTTCAATATTGCGTTGATCTGTTCTGCCTAAAAGGTAATCTGTACTTACATTAAAATGTTTTGATATTTTAAGTAAAACTTCATAACTTGGTTTGCGGGCATCTGTTTCATACATACCTACCATAGATGTTGTAACACCGATAAATTTAGCGAGTTCCTCTTGTGTGATATCATTTTCTTTCCTTAAATATTTAAGTCTTTTCCCTAACATTTAAATCACCTCTATGCATTATTATTATCACCATTAGTAACATTATACCTACTATTAGTTACAATATCAATCCAACTATTAGTGATAAAAGGAGATATAAAGAGTTATAAGGAGTAATAGGAAGATAATAGCTCTCTATTTCACACCAACGGTTGTAATAGCATTTGATTAATACCACTATTAGTTATAATATTGAATTATAGTAATAAACGAAAGAGGTGAAAACATGGCAAATCATATAACTAAATTAAGAAAAAAATCAGGATTTGAAACAGCCAAAGAAGCTGCTGAAAAGTTAAAAATTAGTGATAGCATGATGTATCAGATGGAAGGAGGGTATAAGCAGCCAAGTCCTAATTTAGGAATTAAGATGGCAGAGCTTTTTAAATGCTCATTGGAAGATATTTTTTTACCCTTCAATACAACTAATGGTGATAGGGAGGAATAAGCATGACTAACATAGTTAAAAAAGAATTAACTTTAGACAGCAGAGAAGTGGCAGAGATGGTAGAGAAAAACCATGCACATTTATTAAGAGATATTGAAACATACAAGGAATATTTAGGAGAATCCAAAATTGGATTTACCGATTTCTTTATACCAAGCACTTATATCAGTAGCCAAAATAAAGAATTGCCTAATTACCAAGTTACTAAAAAAGGTTGTGAATTTATAGCCCACAAATTAACAGGGCGAAAAGGAGCATTGTTTACAGCACGATACATTAATAAATTTCATGATATGGAAAATGCACTTCAACAACCAAGAGATAGCTATATGATAGAGGATCCTGTAGAAAGAGCTAAAGCTTGGATAAGAGAGCAGGAAGAAAAACAACAATTAGCACTAACTAATCAAAAACAACAACAGATAATAGGAGAGCTTCAGCCTAAAGCTGACTATGTAGATAAAATACTTAAAAATAAAGGCTTAGTTACTATCACTCAAATAGCAAAAGATTACGGCATGAGTGGGCAGGCAATGAATAACTTATTGCACGATTTAAAAGTTCAGTATAAACAAAGTGGTCAATGGCTCCTATATAGAGAACATCAAGGCAAGGGGTATACCCATTCACAAACAATAGACATAGTAAGAAAGGACGGAACTCCAGATGTGAAAATGAACACTAAATGGACTCAAAAAGGAAGATTGTTTCTCTATGACTTGTTAAAAGAAAATGGGATATTACCTACAATTGAAAAAGTAGCTTAGGAGGGGACAAGCATGGAAATAGCATTGGTATCTGCAACATATTGTAGAAAAACAGGCGAACTATTGAATACTAAGACGATAGAAACTCAAGAAGTAGATGAAGATGAATTTTACAGACCTTTGGTTGAGATTTTAGGTGATGAGTTTTTAAAGCAATATAAAAATAAGGAGGTAATTTAATGAAACTTACAAATTGTGAATCAAGGGCAGAGAAAGCATTGAAGGAGGTTGACTTAGAAAGATTAGAAAGCAAAGTATTAGTTAGTTTGGCAAAAATAATACAAAAAGGATTTATGGAAGAAAAGACATACGAGGATGAAGAAATAGTAATAAGTGCATTGGTACAGATAGCCGAGGAACTAGGAAGGAGAGTGGGGTAGATGTTGTACTCATTGTACAGAGCGTATAAAGAGATGTCTAAAGTGTTATTTGTA
>Ga0129309_1000065_pt1 | contig 91331 bp, 107 predicted proteins | sample L1105metagenome_FD_94439 | JGI IMG/M metagenome (GOLD analysis project Ga0129309, IMG submission 94439) | Ring-tailed lemur group fecal microbial communities from Wisconsin, USA - L1105 metagenome | ecosystem: Host-associated > Mammals > Digestive system > Large intestine > Fecal | place: USA...
CATCTTTGCTTTCGGAGCATAATGTCTATACTTCATACCAGGAGCCTTCGGAGCAATGCCATCCATCTTTTTCATATTCAACACAGCCGGATCGATCTCCACCGGCTCACCGATTACCTCTTCTATTCTCTCCTTCGTAATGAATCCCGGACGCAAAATCATCGGTGTATCCCCGGAAAAGTCAATGATCGTTGATTCGATTCCGATTCCAACCATACCGCCATCCAGGATACACGGAATTTTGCCATTCATATCTTCATAGACATGCTCTGCTCTGGTCGGACTCGGCCTCCCCGATGCATTTGCACTCGGCGCAGCAATTGGACATCCACTCTCCGAAATCAACGCCAGCGCGATCGGATGATTCGGCATCCGCACTGCTACCGTAGAAAGCCCTCCCGTAGTCTCAAATGGAACAATATCGGATTTGTTCAATATCATCGTCATAGGTCCCGGCCAAAAAGCATGCATCGCCTTTACGGCTGCACTCGGTATTTCCCGGACAAGAGGAGTTAACTGCTCTATATCTGAAATATGTAAAATTAATGGATTATCTGATGGACGTCCTTTCGCATCATAGATCTTCGTGGAAGCTTCTGGATTTAAACCATCCGCACCCAGTCCGTATACCGTTTCTGTTGGAAATGCAACCAGTTCCTGTCTCTGAATCCATTGACTTGCTTCTTTTATTGCTTCTTTATCAATATTTTGTTGATCAATTTTTATTATCTGTGTATTCATATACATCACATCCTAGTTTATATTATATCATAGAAATAAAACTTTACAAATATTATTCTATTCCCATCGCCTTAAAACATATAATTTAAAGAAATTTCCTTTGGAGTTTTTATGAAACGTTTTCTTATTTCTATAATTCTGATACTTGTTTCCTATATCTGTTCCAAACAGGGATATCATATGGTCACTACCCTGATGAAGACCGCCCATACAAAAACTGTGGTCATTGATGCCGGCCATGGCGGAAATGATCCTGGAAAAGTTGGAATGAATAATCTTTTAGAAAAGGACATTAATTTAAAGATTGCTTTATATTTAAAAAAATATTTGGAAAAAAATGATATTCATGTAATTATGACCCGCGAAAAGGATGAAAGCCTGTCAACGTCGACAAGCAATCATAAAACTTCCGATCTGTCTAACCGAAAGGAAATCATATTTCAAAATAATCCTGCTGCAGCCATCAGCATTCATCAAAACAGCTACCCTTCTGCATCTGTTCATGGTGCACAGGTATTCTACGGCGAAAATCACGAAAACAGCAAAGCTCTGGCTGAATTGCTCCAATCAAATTTACTAAAAATGGATTCTACCAATCATCGTGCAGCAAAGTCAAATAATTCTTATTATCTTTTTCGTGATAACCCATATGCCACGGTTATTGTCGAATGCGGTTTTCTCTCAAATCCGGAAGAGGCTTCCTGGCTGAACGATCCCGATTATCAAAAGAAAATTGCATGGCATCTTCATCTTGGCATTCTGGAATACATAAAGACTATGAAATAAAAGAATACGCAGACAACACCAGTATAAAACTGGTGCTGTCCTTTGTGAACTAATATAATCGCTTATCCGGGCTATGGGTAATCAATCAATATTCCGTTACTTTAATATAATGTATTCTGTAAATATCTCCTTTCTCATTTTCTTCAAAATCTTTCATATAACAGTTTTCTTCCTGAACAATCCGGTTCATAGCATCGAGATTCTCCTCTGTTACAGAAATATCCCCAACGTCTACTTTCAATCCGGATTGATAATAATCCATCAATTGACTGTCTAAATAAATCCTTCCTTTTCTCATAGTGCAACACCTTCTCCATGGATTCTTCGAATCTCCACAAATTAATAACATTTTGTTAAAAAGACCAGATGATGCTGTGATAATATATGTGCATCCGCCCAAACTTAAATTCTTTTTATAGTGTTTTCATAGAACTTTGGGCATATAATAATATAAACAGAAAGTCAGCGCCTCTTTCTGAATACTATTATATCTATATTTGGAAATATTTTCAAGTTATTTTGTAAATTATTGGGAATATAAAGATTTACTTTACACATTTAAATTCAACCATTATACTATATCTAATAAGAAACGATTTCTTATAGGAAAGGATGTGAAGAAATTGAGAATAGAAAAAATTAATGACAATCAAATTCGATGCACATTAACAAAATCCGATTTAGAAGAACACCAGGTTCTATTAAACGAATTGGCATTTGGCACCGATCATGCAAAAGATCTTTTCCGCGATATGATGGCTCAGGCCTCTGCTGAATTTGGATTTGAGGCTGAAAACATCCCCTTAATGATTGAAGCTGTGCCGGTTTCTTCTGAAAAGCTGGTTCTTATCATAACCAAGATGGAATCTGCTGATGACCTGGAAAATCGATTTTCAAAATATATGAAGCCTGTAGGCATATCCAATGATCCGGATGATGATGAGTTTGAAAAGGAACTCGAGAGTGATGATACTCTATTCGCCAAAAACTCTGACTCATCAAAATCTGACAAAGATTTTACTTCTCCTCTCAGCCAGTTGCTGCACGATGTTTATAATCTCGGCAATGAGAGTATTGATAACAATAAAAAAGAAAGCGAAAAAAAGGCTGCTAAACGTTCTTTGCCGGAAACCCATCGGATCTATCGTTTTCCTTCGCTTCCACAGGCAATTGATGCCTGCTGTAAAATTTATCCTCTTTATGACGGAGATAATACATTATATAAGGATTCCGAAGAGAATTTTTATTATTTAACCATGGAACGAGGCGATCATCCTCAGGAAGATTTCAAACAGATCGGAAATGTTCTATCAGAATTTGCATTACAGATTCCTTATAGCTATGGTGCCTGTGCATACTTTGATGAACATTTTATGAAAATTATCGAACACGATGCTGTCAATACCTTAGCATCTCTATAAATGATACTTTTACGTAGAAAAGGACTGCCGTATTATACGTCAGTCCTTTTCTACTACTCCTTATTCTGCCCGCTAATATTCCAATAAATATTCTGCAACTTTATCATCCGTAATTAGAACATTAATATAGTTCTGTTTCAAAGCTGCTAAAATCGCATCCTTTTTATGTATTCCATAAGCAACTCCAACCCGTACCGGTATCTTCTTCAAATCTTCCAAATCCAAACTGATCAGTCTGTCTTCCAGATCACATTCCAGCTGATTTCCATCTGCATCAATAATATGAGAGAGAATTTCTCCCTGTCCCCCCTGCCTTTTCAATTCCTCAAAGGACTCTTTTGACAAGAGATTCGCACGTACCATTGCAGATTTCTCATCCACGGTTCCGATTCCTATTAATGCAACATCCGCATTCCCAGCCATAGTAATGACCTCTTTTACGCTTCTCTCATTTAAAAAGAATTTTTTTGCTTCCGGAGAATCGACATACTGAGGCGCAAACATCTGGAAGCTGCTCCCATTCAATACCCGTGCAGTCTCTTCGATCAGATAATTCGAATATGCCAATCTCGTCTTTTTGTCTGCATTTGCCGGTATATTCGTTGTAGCCATTAACGTTACGATTTTTAAATCTTTTAATTTTAAAAATTTCAGCCGGACATCTTTCTCCAAACAGGAGATCATCTTATAGACCGTCTCACCCCGTGTCATTGCAACAGTCATATGGTTTTTCAAAATTCTTAAAAGATAGTCGGAAGCATAAAATGCAACTTCCTCTCCAACATCTTCTCCCTCCTGTGTACAGGCGATCGCCGCCTCTTTCAAGTTATATTTCTTTTCCAGCATCTCTTCTTTACTGATAACAGTACCTTCAGGATAATTGATCTTAATCTCCACATACCCTTCTTTTCGCGCCCTTGTAAGCGCTCTAGATACGGTCGTCCTTGATACATTCAGTTTTTTACCAATCTCTACTTGCGACAACCCCTGTTTATAATACATCTCCACTACTCTGATAATAAATCTGTCTTCTCTCAATTGCTTTCTCCCGTTAATCATCATTTCTATCATTATTTTTCATTTTATCACAGAATAATTTTATTGAAAAGAAAATCCCAGAGAATCATCCCTGGGATCGTCGGATATGGTATAGAATTTATGAATGAGTAAAACTAAATAATGATTCCCAAACATCCGAGAATGAGTGATGCAATTGTCAATCCTACAGTTGCCCGGAAATAATTTCTGCTTTTTGATAAGTATTTCCATACAAGCAATACAACTACCAGAGGCAGAACACCCGGAAGGATTGAATCAAGAATCGACTGGATCGTTGTTGTATATGTCGCCGTTGCGATTTCTAAAGGTGTTGATACAGTTACATAAGTCGATGCAAGACCACCCATCATGAATAGGCCAAGAATACTTGCTCCTGTAATGATCTTATTGACAAGTCCGGATCTTAACATATTTTCTGCAAATGAATATCCATATTTATAGCACTGTGTTGTCAGGAAATAGCCAATTGCAAAACATACAAGAGTCAAACATACGATTGGTCCAATTCCTCCGAGCGGATTCCCTTTTTTTGCAAGCGGAAGGAATAAACCGATAAACAGATACATTAATGTAGACCATGAAATCGTATCGCCGATGCCCGCAAGCGGTCCCATTAAACCAGTTTTTAAGTTCGTAATAACTTCACCCGGGATCGATTCATAATTTTGTGATTTCTTTTCTTCCATTGCCAGCGTCAAACCTAAAATCGGACCGCCTCCCCAGTGTGCTTCCGTATTAAAAAATTGCATATTACGCTTCAGGCTTTCCGCAAATCTCGGTCTATCTTCTTCATTTGGATAAAATTTCTTTAAAGCAGGTACTAATGCTGTACAAAAACTCGGCGCTACCATTCGTTCAAAGCTATGTCCAAGTTCTGCTGTCGTCCACCAGATCATCCATGATTTGAATACGTCGAGACGAGTTAAAATTTTAACTCCTTCTTCCTCTGTTTCATCCTCATCTTCATCTTCTTCATCTTCTTCATCTTCATCGGCTGCTGCCGCATAGTCTTTTTCCGTAAATGTCAGATACAAAAAAGTAATAAATAATCCTGCAAGCAATAACGGAATCGTTCCGATCTTTGAGTACTGAATTAAGAAAAATCCTGCAAAGAAAAACGGTACAAATTTCGGCTTAGAAATTAAGTTTGCGATAATTGCAAATCCAACTGCAGGAAGACACGCACCCATTGCAGTAAGTCCATTTGTAACAAATTCCGGAATATTATTTAATGCTCCCTGAATAACTCCGCTTCCTGCATAAGTTGCAACTGCTACGACCGTCGCAAAGCACAAAGTCCTGAAAATTGCAGGAACAATAACTCCCATTACTGTCATCATTTTGGAATTTCCTTTTTCTGCAAAAGCATCTGCTCTCTGTGCAAAGGCACCGTTGACCAGATATACGATATTTAAAAGCTGTGCTCCGAGCAGTCCAACCGGAACAGCCACTGCTACCGCAGCATTAACATCAAGTCCCGAAACCATTACTAATGGAATCGCCACATAAGAGGCCAAACAAGGGTCTGTTGGCTGATTACCTCCTGCCGCAATAACACCAAGATAGATCAGCTGCAGCGATGCTCCAATCATAACTGCCTGTGATACATCTCCGAGTACGAGTCCGATCAATACGGAATTAAAGATTACAGTATTATAATTGAATACACCCCATGTATATGGAAGGCAGCATTTTGCCAATCCACACAAGAGCCCAAGTATGATCGCCTGAATAATAGTAATTGTCATATTTTCTATTCTCCTTTTATCTTTCTATCAATCCCTTAGTAAACATCTGGATATGTCTTTTTAATGATGTCAATGGATTCTTTTTTGTCAGTTGGCTGCGTCTGAAAATACATATTCGTTCCGGAATTTTGAAGATCAAATATGACCTGGGCTTCTTCCTGCGTAAATCCACTTGATTTATAAATCTGCTTTCTATCCCCGATGATTGACATATTTCCTAAAGTAATCTCATCGAATGAAACGCCCTTTTCTTTTAACTCCGCAATCTGCTTCACATCCTTAAACAAAACAAACACATTCAGATTACCGAACTTATTTTTATTCCAGATTTCAACTGCTTTATCAACCGAAAAAATGCTGACTTTGATTTCCGGTGGTGCTGCAAATTTTAATACGTTCTTCTGCATTTTATCTTTGGCAACCTGATTGTCAATTACAACTATCTTCTGTGCCTTAAATACCTTTACCCATTGTGTAACTACCTGCCCATGAATCAATCTGTCATCTACCCTGACTGCTAATTTCTTTGCCATGTTCTTTCTCCTTTTCTTTAATTATTCCTCTTCTTCTTCGTCGTCGTCACTTAAAAATCCCTCGACATCAACTCTTAAGATTCCATTTTTTCCGTTCTTGACAGTATCCAGTGTAAATTCTTTCCCGGACAATGATTCCCTCGCCATAACCGCATTGATCAACATCGGAAGATTCATGCCCGCAGCAATCTCTAATGGCTTATCCGTTTCTTGAATATACCTCATTACCTGATTGCAAGGAGTTCCCCCGAACAAGTCGACCATAATCAAACTACCCTCCGGAAAATCTCCGATCATCTCGGCAAATGCTTCCCGATACTTTTCAATATCGTCCCCCGGCTCTAACGAATATGCCGCAAGATTTTCTATTTCACCGAATAGCATCCCTGCAGTTTCTACTAAAGAAACAGCAAATGGTCCATGGCTTAATAATAAAATTCCTGGCAAATCCGGATTTATCCGGTCCTGTTTATAAAACTTCAATCCTCTTTCCTCCTTGTGTGAATATGTTCATTATATTGTTCTTTTGTTTATGGTTTTATTATATTGTCATTTATTTCTCTTGTCAAGAATTTTTTGTGCAATCGTTCATATTATTGTTCTTTTGTATCATTTATAAAATTTCGGTATGCTTTAATCTGCATTTCCCATTTTTGCACCTGCTCTTTTTCCGGTACATCAAACAAATAATTTCGTTCTTTTCCAATACGTTTTTCTTTTGAAATGCCCATTTTATGATACGGCATGATTTCCCATCCTTTGAGTCTTTTATACTGACTCAGCAAATCTGCAATACCCCTAAAATGTTTCTCCGTATCATTGATACCCGGAATAATCGGACAACGCAGAATGATCTTTGCTCCTGAATGATATATAGTATCTAAATTTGACAGAATCTTTTTATTCGAAACGCCAGTCAGTTCCATATGTCTCCTGCTGTCTGTCTCTTTATAATCCCATAAAAATTCATCCACATACGGCAATATCTGCATATATGCTTCAGGCTCTGCATAACCGCTCGTCTCCAGAGCCGTTTCCATTCCCTGTTCTTTTGCCTTTTTCAGAAGTCTTTTCAAAAAATCAAACTGAAGCATCGGTTCACCCCCCGATACTGTGATACCACCTTTGCTTGTTTTGAAAAAGCGCATATCCTGTCCGACTTCCTCCAGCACCTCTTCCACCGACATTTCCTGCCCGACAAGTTCCAACGCTCCATATGGGCAGGAATCTGCAATCTGTTTCTTTTCTTCTGCGGTTTTAGAAATTATGGAGGGCAACGTTTGATATACATTTCCGCACCTTTCACATTTTTTACACTTCTGTTCGAAATACTGCATTTCTATCCGGCAGTCAAGTCCTTCTGGATTATGGCACCACAGACATCGAAGCGGACATCCTTTTAAAAATACATTCGAACGGATTCCGTTTCCGTCATGAATCGAAAAATGCTGAATTCCAAAAACAATTCCTTTTGTCATGCTTCCTCTCCATACAGCGTTCTTTGAATAATCTCTTTTTGTAATTCTTTGTCCAAATTAACAAAAAATTCACAATATCCCCCGACACGGACGATCAGATCTCTGTGCTTTTCCGGATGGATTCTCGCATCTTTCAAATCTTCTATATTTGTCATATATGCCTGAATCTGTGGTCCCCCGCTTTCCATATACGCGCGCAAAAGATCCGCCAATGCCTGTTTCCCTTTTTCATCACTGACAACTGCCGGACTAACTTTAAAGTTCAGCGCATATCCTCCGGTAATATTTTCATTATTCAGATGAATCACCGAATTCATCAGCCTCGTCGGTCCTTTGACATCTTTGCCCTGGCTCGGCCCCATACTATCGCTCAATGTCTCTCCTTTGAACCTTCCATTCGGCGTTGCCATAGTAATCTCACCATGATAAATATGAAAGAAATATCCAAACAATGTCGATACAAATTTATCAATTTTCGATTTTTGATTTAACTCTAAAACTTTTTTTGCATAATGCGTCAGCACCTGATCTGCGATATCATCTACCTCTTTTATTCCATTGCCATATGCAGGTGTCATGCGATCCAGCATTATCCGTAGTTCCTCATAACCTTCAAAGTTCCTGTTCAAAGCATCGTTCATTTCTTTCAGACTTACTTTCTTCTCTTCATAAATAAATTTCTTCACCGCACATAAGGAATCCGAGACTGTCCCGATTCCATAGGCGTACACCGACCAATGCATTGGACATTTACTTCCCTGCTGAAGCATATCCTTGCCATTTTCCAGACAGCCGTCAATCAGCAGCGAAGAATATGGATCAAAGCACTTGTCCGTCATATTCGCTCTCTTGGCAATTGCCTCATTATAATCGCCTAGGATCGCCTCATCGACTTCTTTCAAATACGCGTCCATATATTCTTCAAATGTATCCAACCGTATTTCCCCGTTTTCCCATTTTTTCATAACATTTTCAATCAGGATTGGAAATGCAATTGCATCGGTCACACCCCAGTTCGGCTGTTTGCCAGCAATCATAATTTCAACGCACCCCATGTTGTAATATTGATTTGCCAACTCCTCCGAGTATCCAAGTTTTTTCATATTCGCAATCCAGATATTGTCATTTAAAAGCATCGGTTGTCCACAGCCTGCCTTTATCGTTTCCACTGCTTCGTCATAAATCCATAATGGACTTAATGCATTAACTCTTAATCCAACATTCGGATATGGCATTTTCGTAATTTGTGCAGCATGCAGACAAATTCTTGTCATATCGTTTACTGCATCTCTGCCATCCTCCGTAACACCTCCAATGGTCAGGCTCTGCACTGTACGCATCTTCGGTTCGTTGACTTTCAGCCACAGATAACACATCAGTTCCGTTGCTTCTTCTTCCGTTATTCTGCCTGCGTTCAAATCAGATTTATAGTATGGGTACAAATACTGATCAATTCTTCCGAAAGATAATGCAGAACCGCCTTGCAGACTTGCAATCACATGCAGCATCCATGTAAACTGAATTGCCTCATAATATGTGCCAGCCGGCTTCTCGGCAATTTTACGGCAAATATTCGCAATTCTCTGTAATTCTCGTTTCCGTTCTCGTGTCTGATCATTTTTCTTTCCAAATTCTTCCACTGTATTGGCATATCTTTTTATAAATGCAATAACCGCATCCACAGTAATCAATGCTGCTTCATAATACTCTCTTTTTTTTACGTCCTCTGTCTTTTCTAAGTAGTCCAGAATTTGTCTTTTTGTTTCTGAAAGTCCGGTCTTTATCATCCTTCCATAATTCAGATTGATATGATTCCCGATAAACCATGGAAGACTGTTATAGGTATTTTTCACTTCTTTTTTATATGGAATTTTAAATACGCGTTCTAATTCCCTGCCAATTTCATACGACTCGATATCCGCCTTACCGATATAGCGTTTTTCCATATTTGAAATCTGCTCCTGAAGATCTTTAAACTCAATTTCCGCATCATGATGCACTCTCGACATCAATGACCAGCGGCTTTTCTTTCCGGTAAAATCATCTTCAAAGCTCTTCGCATAACCTTCCTCAAATACGATTGCCTCGCTGAAATCAGAATTAGATTTTTTCTTTTTCAAATATTCTTCAATTGTCCGGATCGCTTTTTGCTCCTGTTCCTCTTTTGTCATCGTTTTTTCATATACCGGACACATACCGAGTATGCTGCCAACAATTTTTTCATATGGCAGCACGACCTGTTCCACCTGCCCCAGCAGATGTGCAAACCCTTTTGCTCTCCGAATCTGTGTCGGTTCCCCTTCTGTCTCGGTCAATGACTGTGCAATATATTCATACAGATAAGTAGAACGCACACCCATATCGTTCAAATCCTGAATATGCTTTTTAAATGCTTCAATCCTTTCTCTCACTTCTTATCGTCTCCTTTTGTGCATATGTTCACTATTATGTTCTTATGTTTAAATCATACACTTTGTGAATATTCTTGTCAATATGTGCATTTGTGCGCATAAATAAAAAAGGCATTATCTACAGCTGATTCTCCAGCTCTGAATAATGCCTTTTTCACATATGAATATATTATAATCATTATACTGAGAAATTTTATCAATAAAATTTCTGAAAAAATATGAGAAATACGCAACGCGCATCTCTCATATTGATTTTGTTTATGTACGTATTAGTCTTCTGGGCTGATAGCTCCTACAGGACATCCGTCTGAACAAGATCCGCAATCTAAACATGTATCTGCATCGATTTCGTATTTTCCTTCACCTTCAGCGATTGCTCCTGCTGGACAAGTTCCTTCGCAAGCTCCACACATAATACAATCATCAGAAATTACATATGCCATAATTAGTTCCTCCTTATAATTTTATAGTACTATTTCTACACTGATAAGATTTTATCAAGCTATTATTATAATAATACACTTGTACGTTTATGGCAAGTAGTTTTTTTGTATTATAATTCAAACATTTCTACAATTATTCTACTTTTCCCTACTTGTTTTCTATGAAAACTTGTACTATAATACTATCGTTAAACTGTTTTTTAAAGGAGGTTTTTTTAATTATGGCAAAGATTACAAAAGACATGATTATTGGAGATATTCTTACTATTGATGAAGGACTTGCTTATGTACTGATGGCTTCTGGCATGGGATGCGTAGGATGCCCATCTGCTCGGGGCGAATCATTAGAAGAAGCAGCTTTTGTTCATGGTTTAGATGTGGATGGTTTACTTCAGAACTTAAATGAATATTTAGAAACAAAAAATGCTTAAAACGAACAGCACCTTTATTTACGAAGGTGCTGTTTTTTATTTTTTAAAGTTCTATTTTTCTAATATAACTTACGTCTTATCAAATACTGAACAATTTTTTTGATGCAAAGCATCTGGTTTCAAACAACGAAAGATCGAATTCTTGCATCTGATGATAAAAAATATCAACTTTACTTACTTGATAATGATTCTCAGTATCGTTATTGATTTAACAATCTTTTCATGTTATCTTTAATTACGAAAGAGAAACAACGAATTCTCTTAGCCACATATTAAAATTCCCAATTAAAAAAATTTGATAACATGATGAAGGAGTGGGCGGAACGGAAATTATTCTTTTCTGCCCATAACTTTGTTTAAATGGAATTTGTGTGGAACGTAGGAATTAAAAGACATGGAGGTATCACGATGAGAAATTTTGATCAATGGGAAGGCTTTGAAGGCCGCCAATGGAAAGAAGAAATCAATGTCAGAGATTTTATTCAGAAGAACTATACACCATATTATGGCGATGAAACATTTTTAGCCGGTCCAACAGAAAGTACCAATAAACTTTGGGGAGAGCTTCAAAAACTTCAGAAGGAAGAACGTGCAAAAGGCGGCGTCCTTGATATGGATACGGATATTGTTTCCGGACTGACATCGCATGGTCCCGGTTATATCAGTGAAGAGTTAAAAGATTTGGAAACAATTGTTGGTCTTCAGACAGATAAGCCATTAAAAAGAGCATTTATGCCGTATGGCGGTATCCGCATGGCGGAACAGTCCTGCGAAAATTACGGCTACACGCCAAGTCCTGAACTGCATAAAATTTTTACTGAATATCACAGAACACATAACGAAGCAGTATTTGACTGCTATACGTCGGAAATGAAAGCATGCAGACGCAATAAGATCATTACCGGTCTTCCGGATACTTATGGACGCGGCCGAATCGTAGGTGACTACCGTCGTGTTGCTCTTTATGGAATCGATGTATTGATTGAAGAAAAAGAGCACGACAAAGCAAACTGCGGTTCAGGTTCAATGTCAGAAGATATTGTCCGCCAGAGAGAAGAACTTGCACTGCAGATTAATTCTTTAAAGGGCATGAAAGAGATGGCAAAGATCTACGGCTACGACATCTCTGCTCCTGCATCTAACGCTAAAGAAGCAATTCAATGGACATATTTCGGTTACCTTGCTGCAGTTAAAACGCAGAATGGAGCTGCTATGAGTATTGGCCGTGTATCCACCTTTTTAGATATTTATATTGAAAGAGATTTAAAGAAAGGTCTGATCACCGAAGAAGAAGCACAGGAAATGATCGACCATATTACAATGAAATTCCGCATGGTCAAATTTGCACGAATTCCATCTTATAACGAATTATTCTCCGGTGATCCGGTATGGGCAACTCTTGATGTTGCAGGTACCGGCGTTGATGGGCGTCCAATGGTTACAAAGACCTGTTTCCGCTTCTTACACACATTGGAAAATATGGGACCTTCTCCGGAACCAAACCTGACTGTATTATATTCTTCATCTCTGCCGGAAACATTTAAAGAATATGCTGCTAAGATTTCTATTTTAACGAGTTCTGTACAGTATGAAAACGATGATGCAATGAAACCGGTCTGGGGCGATGACTATGCAATCTGCTGCTGCGTATCTGCAACCCAGACAGGAAAGGAAATGCAGTTCTTCGGTGCACGTGCAAACCTGGCAAAATGTCTGTTATATGCGATCAACGGCGGTGTTGATATGAAGACGAGAGTTCAGGTTGGACCGGAATATAAGCCAATTACTTCCGAATACCTTGATTATGATGAAGTCATCCATAAATACGATCAGATGATGGACTGGCTTGTAGACATATACGTAAATACATTAAACCTGATCCAGTATATGCATGACAAATATTACTACGAAGCATCCCAGATGGCATTAATCGATACGGAAGTACGTCGTACATTTGCAACCGGAATTGCAGGATTCTCTCATGCAGTTGACTCATTATCCGCAATTAAATATGCAAAAGTAAAGGTCATCCGCGATGAAACCGGCCTTGCAGTTGATTTTGAAACAGAAGGTGATTTCCCGAGATACGGCAATGACGATGACCGTGCGGATGAAATTGCAGTAACATTGCTGAAAACATTTTTAGAAAAAATTAAAAAACACCATACATATAGAAACTCAGAGCCAACAACTTCAATCCTTACCATTACTTCTAATGTCGTATACGGTAAGGCAACCGGAAATATGCCGGATGGAAGAAGAGCCGGCGCTCCGCTTGCTCCTGGTGCAAACCCATCTTATGGGGCAGAACAGAACGGATTGCTTGCGTCCTTAAATTCTGTTGCAAAGCTTCCATATGAATGGGCATTAGACGGTATATCCAATACGCAGACGATCAATCCGGATGCGTTAGGACACAGCGAAGAAGAACGCAAGAAAAATCTGGTTCAGGTTATGGATGGATATTTCGATCAGGGTGCGCATCACTTGAATGTCAATGTATTCGGTAAGGAAAAGCTGATCGATGCCATGGAACATCCAGAAAAAGAAGAATATGCAAACTTTACAATCCGTGTATCCGGATATGCAGTAAAATTCATTGATCTGACAAAAGAACAGCAGATGGACGTTATTTCCAGAACCTGTCATGCCGAAATGTAACATGGATATCACAGGAAGGGTTCATTCGTTGGAAACTTTTGGTCTTGTAGATGGTCCGGGAGTGCGCTTCGTCGCATTCCTGCAGGGCTGTAAGATGCGCTGCAAATACTGTCATAATCCAGAAACCTGGAATATGGACGGCGGAACAGAGTGGACCGCAAGCCAATTATTTCAACGTGCTTACCGCTACCATAACTATTGGAAAAATAATGGCGGTATTACGGTCAGCGGAGGTGAACCGTTACTCCAAATCGATTTTGTCACAGAATTCTTTCGGCTTGCAAAAGAAAAAGGGGTCCACACGGCACTTGATACATCAGGAAATCCATTCACAAAGAAGGAACCTTTTTATTCAAAATGGAAAACACTAATACGCTATACCGATCTTGTTTTATTGGACCTAAAAGAAATGGATTCTGAAAACCACAAAAGCTTAACTGGACAGGACAATACAAATATTTTAGAAATGGCAAAAGATCTTTCTGAATCCAATGTTGATATATGGGTTCGACGTGTATTGGTTCCCGGATTGACAGATGATGAAGCCGAATTAAACAAGTTGTATGAATTTTTGAATTCACTCAGCAATGTAAAAAAAACCGAGATTTTGCCTTATCATACCCTTGGTCTGTTTAAATGGAAGAATCTTCATATTCCCTATCCATTAGATGGAGTATGTCCGCCAACAAAAGAACAGATCCAAGCCGCAGAACACATTTTACATATTTAACTGCGTGAAACATATTTTGTTGATTTCTATATAACGGCATATCAAAAAGGAGAAGAACCGCTTTAGTTCTTCTCCTTTCTTCTTCGCCTAAAAAATCCTCTGCGCTTTTCTTCCGCTGCTGCAACTTCCGAACGGGCTCTCTGATACCCTCTGACCATCTCATCAAACTTCTGATATCTCTCCTCTTCTGCTGCTTCCTGTTCCCGAAAATGAAAATCCATTTCCTTCACAACCTGATCTGCTACTCGTTGTCCCATTTGCCGGCTTAAATCTGCCTCATGTTTTTTTAAAGCTTGCCCAACGATTTTTACCATAATATCCTGAAATTGTTCCATCCTCTCATTCTGTTCATTTGGAAATGGAATTACCTTTGTTTTTTCTTGCTGCACCGGCTGTGGAACAAGCAGTGATGGAAGCATTTGCTTGATCTCTTTTAACTGGGCACCTTGCTTTTTTTGTTCTTTTACTTCTTTTAGAAGTTTTATCTCATGATCACCATAATAACGATGACCCATTTCATTTCTCGGAATCGGAAGATTTAATTCCTCTTCCCAGTAACGAAGCACGTGAGATTCTACGCCCAATTCCTTGGCCGCATCCGATATCATCCTTTTTCTATCCATGACTTGTCCTCCCGTTTCTATCGTTAACCTAATTATAACAACGGGATTTTTCCGACACAACAAAAAGCCTCATCTAATTGTTGAGGCTTTTCTTGTTTTATCTTTCTTTATTTGCAAATTTCGTATATTGTCCCAGCCATGCCAGCTCTATGCTTCCGGTAGAACCACTTCTCTGCTTTGCTACAATAATTTCTGCCAAATTTTTCTTTTCTGTATCCGGATTATAGTAATCATCTCTGTAAATAAACATAATGACGTCCGCATCCTGTTCGATTGAACCGGATTCTCGAAGATCAGACAGCACCGGTTTATGATCCGTTCTGCTGTCTACCGCACGGTTCAACTGGGATAAAGCAATAATCGGCGCATCAATTTCACGGGCAAGTGCCTTTAATGACCGCGAAATCTCTGAAATCTCCTGCTGTCTGGATTCTGCTCTTCCATTTCCGGCCATCAGCTGTAAATAATCAATGATAACAAGTCCTACTCCCTGTGACTGTCTATATCTGCGGCACTTAGATCGAAGTTCCGATATCGTAAGTCCTGGTGTATCATCGATGATCAACGGGGAATGTCCAATAACAGCAGCACTCTCCATCAGCTTCTCCCAATCCTGATCCTCCAGTTCACCTGTACGGATCAACTGAGAATCGATCATTGCTTCCATCGACATCAGACGGGTTACTAACTGCTCTTTTGACATTTCGAGGCTGAACACCGCTACCGGTACATGCTGCCGAAATGCCACATGCTGGGCAATGTTTAATACAAAAGCAGTTTTTCCCATGGCCGGTCGGGCGGCTACGATCAACAGCTGTGATGGGTGAAGTCCGGTCAATTTGTAATCCAAACCTGTAAATCCGGTTGGAATCCCGGTAATCTTCCCCTTATTCTTCGATGCTTCTTCAATCTGGTCGAGCGTATTCATAACGACTTCGCGTATCGGCACAAAATCTTCCCTTCCGCTCGCATTTTGCAACAGATGAAATACATCCTTTTCCGTTCCTTCCAGAATCGATGAAAATTCATCCTTTCCAAGGTAACAGTCCGCCGTAATCTTCTCTGTAACTTTAATTAGTTTCCTTAGGATAGACTTTTCCTTTACAATATTGGCATACTGTTTTGCATTTGCCGATGTTGGAACAGTATCGACCAATTCTCTAATATAATCCAGGCTCTGTACAGATTCCGGCACTTGTTTTTCTTTTAATTTATTCTGAAGCGTGATAAGATCTGCAGGCTTTCCTTCTTTATAAAGCTCCACCATCGCCTCAAATAAGATTCCGTTGCTGTTCTGATAAAAATCCTCTTTTACAAGAACATCCGCAACTTCAATGATCGCATCCCGATCCATGAGCATCGATCCAATAACGGATTTTTCTGCTTCCGGGCTGTTCGGCTGTACTTTCTTAATAAACGCCTCATCCATGACCGTTCACCTGCCTTTTATATTGAATCATCAAAGTTCTACTTCTGCTCTACTACTTTCACCTTTAATTCAGCCGTTACCTGAGGATGTAATTTTAAGGCAACATGATAAACACCAAGTGCTTTGATCGGTTCAACAGACATTTTTTTCTTATCCAGCTGATAACCCAGCTGTTGTTCCGCTGCTGCAGCAACTTCTTTTGTGGAAATAGATCCAAATGTCTTTCCATTATTGCCGACTTTCATCTGTAATATAACTTCCTTATCTGCGATTTCCTCTGCAAACGCCTTAGCATCTTCCAGCTTCTGCGCTGCGATTTTAGCTTCATTTTCTTTTTTTAATTTGAGATCATTTAAATTTTTATTAGTTGCTTCTAATCCCAACTTTTTCTTTAAAATAAAATTTCTCGCATATCCATCGCTTACATTAACGATTTCATCTTTCTTTCCTAGTGATTTAACATCTTGTAATAAAATAACTTTCATAACTACAATTCTCCTTCTTGTTTCATTCTTAACAGCAAGCCTTTCATTACTTCTTTGGCTTCGTCTATACTCATGTCTTTCAGTTGGGCACCTGCCACAGTCATATGACCGCCCCCACCGAGTTTTTCCATGATAACCTGAACATTGATTTCATCAATCGACCGTGCGCTTACAAAGATCTTATCGTCTGTCTTCGTTAATACAAAGGAAGCTTTAATTCCTTCTATATTGAGTAATTGATTTGCAACCTGTGCACCCAACACACTCGGGCTATCCAGATTTCTTCCATCTAAAGTTCCAATTGCAAATTCATCTTTAAACAACTCGGAATCACTGACTGCTCTCGCACGGATCTGATACGTATCCAGGCTGTCTCGAAAAATCTTCCGCACTCTGGTTACATCTGCTCCGCTTCGTCTCAGAAAGGCTGCCGCCTCAAAAGTACGTACACCCGTCTGGACAACAAAATTGTTCGTATCGATCAAAATCCCAGAGTACATGGCATCCGCTTCTACAGGACGAAGTTTTGGTTTTGTCGATACATATTGTAAAATCTCAGCTACCAACTCACACGCTGATGAGGCATATGGTTCAATATAAGATAACGTTGCTGATTTAATAGAATCTTTCATACGTCTGTGATGATCGATTACGACCACTGTATGAAGCTTCTTCAGAAGTTCTTCGCATTCCATATAGCTTGGACGGTTAACATCTACTACCACCAGCATCGCATTCTTATCTTCTGCCAGGCTTAAAGCTTTCTCACTGGTTATGATCATATCCTTCTCATAATCCTTGTCTTCCCGGATTCTAGCCAATAATTGACGGACAGATACACTTTCCTGGTCCAATACAATATGGACATTCTTCTGCAGCGTCTTTGCCATACGGTAAATTCCAATCGCGGAGCCAATAGAATCCGTATCTGGTATCTTATGTCCCATAACAAAGATCGTGTCTTTTGTCTCCATAATCTCGCGAAGCGCATGTGCTTTTACACGGGCTTTTACACGCGTATTCTTTTCAACGACCTGAGACTTTCCTCCGTAATAAGAAACATTTTCTCCATCCTTAATCACTGCCTGGTCGCCGCCGCGGCCTAACGCCAAATCCATCATTTGGCTTGCTGTCTCATAGGCTTCTACATAGCTGTCACAATTCACCGCAAGCGATATACTGAGTGTCATCGCCATCTCATTGCCGACATTAATAGAACGAATATCATCCAAAATCGAAAATTTCGTATTAATCAACTTCTGAAGATATTTCTGTTGAAAAAAGAAGATGTATTTGTCTTTTTCAATTTTTCTTACAATTGCATCTAAATTACTGAGCAATTTGTTAATTCTGCGGTCGACCAAAGTTAAAAGCAGAGAATGCTTCACTTCGTCGGCATTCTCCAGAACTTCTTCATAATTATCAATATAAATCAGTCCAGCCACAAGCTTCTGATTATCGATCTCAGCCTTAATCTGGCAAACGCTCGTCTCATCAAAAAAATACATGGCAACCATCGTATTCTCATCTTGAATCCTTCGAATCTCTTCATCGTTCAGCTTATCCAGATCTTCACTAAAAACAGTTCCCAACCGAATTCTTCTTAATTCAACACGATAATTCAGAATCTCTGTTTCTTTTGTCCTCTTATTCTGCTCACCGAGAACATGAATATACTTAGAGCTCCGATCTACTTCTTTGTCCAGAAGCTTCTTTCCAAAATCAGGAAAAATATCGTTAATCCTGCCCTTTTTATTGTTCTCTTTGCCGACCATCTGTACAAATGCCGGATTCGACCAGAAGATATGTCCTGACTGATCTGTCAATGCATATGGCACCGGCATCTCTTTTAGAGATTTCTCCTGAATCATATCATGGCCAGTGGAATAATCTGTAATTTCTTCAATTACCTCATTTCTTAGAACGAAATAACTGATTGCTGTCAATACAATAAATACTACAACGCCAATCGCCAGAATTACACCTGCACGGATATTAATCGTAAACGTAATAATATCCAAAACCAACATTACCACAGTCATGACAAGAGGAACAATCATATATCGACTCAGGCTGCTTTTTTTAATTCCTAATTGCTGCATCTCTCACTCCATTGTCATTGTGTTGTTAAATTCTTTTTTACATTGTTTTTTATTATATCATACATTACAAAAAAAAAGTACTCCTTGAAACGGCTCATAAAAAATTTATTATTTATCCTTGACATTTCTCTCCTTTTACTTTAATATACTTCCACCTTAAGGCAAATGATTACCGATTGAGCAAATGCTCATCTATTAAGGAGGACTCCAAATGACAACACAAAATATTCGTTTTCTTGCAAAAACAGCAAATTTATATTATAAAGAGGGATTATCTCAGGCAGAGATTGCCAAAAGACTATGTACGTCCCGTGCATCCATAGGCCGTGCCTTAAAAACAGCAGAAGAGCTGGGATACATACGCGTTGTATTTGATTTTCCGGCAGAATCACATTTTGGTATCGATCTGGAACGCCAGATTGAAACCGCATTTGGATTGAAAGAAGTGATAATCGCAGATGAAACGACGAGTTCTTCTCTCATTCCGGTTGCTGACGAAGCCGCTTTATATCTGGCAAGATCAATGAAAAATCACTATTCTGTCGGTATCACATGGGGCAGAACAATGGAAGCAATCATTCATTCTTTTGACAAAAATGATCTGCATAAGGATATTAAATTTTCGGACATTGAAATTATTCCTTTTACCGGTACAGCAGTTCCTTCTACAGCAAACGTTGAAGAATTAAGACTTACTTATTCTTCCCTTTTATCATCCAGGTTTGCAGAAATTCTAAAAGGGCGCAGCTATCCATTTCCCGCTCCACTCTATGTACGAAGTAAAAATGTTCGGGACATTTTATTAAAAGAGCCGGAGATTGATGCTATTTTACAGAGAGGCAGAAACTGTGACGTAGCTGTATTTGGAATCGGAATGATTTCCGAAATTTCTTCAATTACTGCTTTAGACCCGGAACTGACTGCTTCTATATTGGATTTAACGAAACACGGAGCTGTCGGTGAGATCATGGGACACGCCTTTGATGCACATGGAAATTCCGTTCCAAACGAGGTTTCCTCACGAATTATCGGTATTTCACTGGAAAATCTGAAAAAAATTCCTCAAAGAATTGCTGTTGTATATGGAAAAGAAAAAGCACAGGCAATCCGTGCCGTTTGCAGATCAAAACTGGCAAATGTCCTGATCACTGACACCCAAACGGCATTCTCATTGCTGGAATCAGAAGAATAAGAAAGGAATCTATTATGCAGAACTGGTTACAGTTAGAAAACAAAGTAATTATCGTAACAGGTGGAGAAACCGGAATCGGCAAAGCGATTGTAGATAAATTAGCTGGTTTATCTGCAAGCATTGCTTCTGTTGATATTAATGCAAAAAATAGCACAGATGAAAACGGAATTTTTCATGTACAGTGCGATGTGAGCAAGAAAGAAAGCGTTGATGATATGGTGCAGGCCGTTGCTGCACATTACGGAAAAATTGATGTACTGATCAATAATGCCGGAGTAGCAAGACCTCAGCTTTTTATTGATGTAAAAGGTGAAAACCCAAAATATGAGGCAGATGCCGCTTCTTTTGATTTTATTTTTAACATCAATGTCAAAGGAGTATTCTTATGCTCTCAGGCTGTTGCAAAACAGTTTATAAAACAAAAAAGCAATGGAACAATTGTAAATATGTCTTCTGAATCAAGTATGGAAGGTTCTGCGGGACAAAGTATTTATGCTGCATCCAAAAACGCAGTGAATTCTTTTACCCGTTCCTGGGCAAAAGAGCTTGGAAAATACGGCATTCGCGTTGTCGCGATGGCTCCAGGCATATTAGAAGAAACTTCTATGCGCTCACCAGCATACAATGAAGCTCTTGCCTATACGAGAAATACGACCGTTGACGATCTGACTCCTGATTATGCAAAGACCATCCCGTTGGGCCGCCCGGGATTTCTCGAAGAAATCGCAGATATGGCAGCATACCTTGCTTCTGACAGGTCTTCTTATGTAACAGGAACCGTATTTAATATTACAGGCGGTAAATCCAGAGGATAGCGATCCCTTAGAAATAACCAGAAATTGACATAAATATTTTAGTATAAAGGAGAACAAAATTATGGAATTTTATTTAGACAGCGCAGATGTGAAAACAATTAAAACATACGTAAAAAATTTTAATATAAAAGGTGTTACATGTAATCCAACAATTATTATCAAAGATGGCGGCTCAATTAAAGAATTAGTGGAAAATGTACCAAAAGATACTGAATTATATTTACAGGTTCTCGCACAGGATCACGAGGGCATCATTAAGGAAACAAAACAGTTGATGAGCCTGAGTCCAAACATTATTGTAAAAATTCCGGCAACTCCGGAAGGGCTGATTGCCATCCGAAAATTGAAAGAAGAAGGTATTGACACATTAGCAACCGCCATCTATTCGGTCAACCAGGCATTAATGGCTGCAAACTGTGGTGCCGCTTATGTAGCGCCTTATGTCAACCGCATGAACAACCTGGAAATTGATGGCATTCAGTCTACTTTAGATATCAAAAAGGTGTTTGACGAACAAAATATCGATTGTAAAGTAATTGCTGCAAGCTTCAAAAACACGGCTCAGATTCAAAAATTAATGGTAAATGGCATCAAATCGGTTACCATCGGTGCGGATCTGCTCGAACGCATTATCTGCAACACTGAATCAGTACAGGCTGCAAAAGATTTTGCGGATGCATGGGAAAACGCCTATGGAAGTTTGGAGTTACTCATTTAGATAATCGATAAATTTCGGGGCGGCACATAATTACCGTCCCGATTTTTATAAAAATCTTCCGTTCATGACCCTTTCAATTGCATATGCCACCCCTTCTTCTTCATTTGTTCGCGTTACAAAGTCACACATTGCCTTTATTTCCGGAACTGCATTTCCCATCGCGACGGAAAATCCTGCCTTTTGAAGCATCGCCTCGTCATTGTAATGATCGCCACATGCCATTGTCTGCTCATGCGGAATATGCAAAATGTCCGCAAGCGCAAGAAGTGCATTGCCTTTATCCGCCTTCGGTGCATTTAATTCGACCAAATTGTTCATAGAAGACGTTGTCAGAAACTCTTTATTTTCCTCATACTCTTTTTTAACCTGTTCCCTAAGATCCATATCGTTGAACATCATATAAATCTTTTCCACACTGAATTGATTTTGTCTGATAAAATCAGGCAGATTTTGAACAGAGTTGCGTACTCTGTAAAAATATTTCAATTGCCCGTTGCTCGATATAAATTCCGGCATCCTATTTACAATTTCTTGTTCCATATAGTATTTCCCATTGATATAGGCAGCTGTTAAAATATCTAATTTCAATAATTTTTCCATAGTATCTGCTGCCAGATCATATGATATATTATTCATATAGATACTTTTTCCTGTATCCGCCTCAACAATCACAGCTCCATTTGATGTAATTGCATATTTTATCCCTTTGATTTCTAAAAATTCCTTTGGAAGTCCCGTATACGGACGTCCTGTGCATGGTAAAACGGTAATCCCCTGTTTGATCGCTTTCTCAATGATTTCTTTTGTATATTTTGTAATCCGCTTATCATTGGTAAATGTTGTCCCATCCAGATCAAGACCAATCAATCTAATCTCTTTTTTCATAATATTTCCTTGTATAATAGTCAAAGGACCGCAGGAACATATAACTGCCTGCAGTCCATTTCATGAGTTGTATTTGGTTGTAGTAATTGAAATTTGCTTATTTATTCATAAATTTTTTTACTTCTTTTTCGATTCCTTTTCCGTCAAGTCCGTATTTTTCAAGCAATGCAGATGCAGGACCGGATTCTCCAAAAGTATCATAAATGCCGATTCTCTTTACCGGAACCGAATAATTCTCACTTAAAACTTCGCAGACTGCACTTCCAAGACCGCCGATAACAGAATGCTCTTCAATCGTTACTACTTTTCCTGTTTTAGCTGCAGAAGAAATGATCAATTCCTCATCTAACGGTTTGATCGTATGGATATTAACCACCTTTGCTGAAATTCCTTCTTCTTCTAACAGATCTGCTGCATCTAATGCTGCACTGACACATAGGCCTGTTGCAATTAAAGTTACATCCGTTCCTTCTCTTAAATGAACCCCTTTTCCGATTTCAAATTTGTAATCAGCTGTATCATTGATGACAGGAACGGCAAGTCTTCCAAATCGCATATAAACCGGACCATCCATTTCATATGCCGCTTTTACTGCCGCTCTTGCTTCAATATCATCTGACGGATTTAAAATCGTCATACCGGGAATCGTTCTCATCAATGCAATATCTTCATTACACTGATGAGTCGCTCCATCTTCGCCAACGGAAATTCCCGCATGCGTTGCTCCAATCTTTACATTTAAGTGCGGATATCCGATGGAATTTCTCACCTGCTCAAATGCTCTTCCCGCTGCGAACATAGCAAAAGTACTTGCAAATGGAACCATGCCGTCTGCCGCAAGCCCAGCCGCAACTCCCATCATATTGCTCTCTGCAATCCCGCAGTCAATATGGCGTTCTGGAAATTCTTTTTTAAATACACCTGTCTTCGTTGCTGCTGCAAGATCAGCATCCAGAACAACGACATTTTCATGTGCTTTTCCTAATTCAACAAGCGCATTTCCATAGCTTTCTCTTGTTGCGATCTTCTTTACTTCTGACATAATGCTGCCTCCATTTCCTCTAATTCTTTCATTGCAGTTTCATACTGTTCATCATTTGGAGCAGAGCCATGCCATGATGCCTGATTTTCCATAAAGGAAATTCCTTTTCCTTTGACCGTCTTCATGATGATTGCCGTCGGCTGTCCTTTCACTTCATGTGCCTCTGCAAATGCCGCTTTTAGCTGTACAAAATCATTACCGTCTTGTACATTGATCACATGAAATTGAAATGCTTCAAATTTTGCATCAATTGGATACGGAGAACACACTTCTTCTACCGTTCCATCAATCTGAAGATTATTGTTATCGACAATCACGACAAGGTTATCTAATTTCCGATGCCCTGCAAGCATAGATGCTTCCCATACCTGGCCTTCTTGAATTTCTCCATCCCCTAATAATGTATAAACTCTGTAATTTTTCTTTTGAAGTTTTGCGGCGATCGCCATTCCGACTGCTGCAGAAATTCCCTGCCCCAAAGAACCACTGGACATATCAATGCCTGGTGTATGGGCAATACACGGATGTCCCTGTAGATGAGAGCCGATTTTTCTCAAAGTTTTCATATCTTCAACCGGAAAATATCCGCGGTTTGCGAGTGTCGCGTATAATCCCGGCGCCGTATGCCCTTTGGATAATACAAATCGGTCGCGATCCGGATCTTTTGGATTTTTGGGATCGATATTCATCTCTTCAAAGTATAAATACGTAAAAAGTTCTGCTGCGGAAAGTGATCCGCCCGGATGTCCGGATTTTGCACTGTATACACCGGTTAAAATACTTTTTCTGACCTGATTGGCTATTCTTTTTAATTCTAATTCTGTCATAATTTTTCCTTTCAATATCGGCAGAGATGCAGAAAGGAGGAATGCATCTCCGCCGGTTTCCATTGTTAACCGACAGTCGCTCTTTATTGACCGTAATATGCATTTTCTCCATGTTTACGGAAGAAATGCTTATCTCTGATGCAATCAGGTGCCGGGGTTACTTTCGGATTAACAATTTCTGTATTCAAATCCATCTTTGCAATTTCTTCTAAGACAACCGCATTATGCACCGCTTCTGCAGCATCCTTTCCCCACGTAAAAGGCCCATGATTGGTACAAAGAACGCCCGGTGTATACATTGGATTTAAACCATTTTTTTCAAATGTTTCGATAATCACAAGTCCTGTATTCTTTTCATAGTCTCCTTCAATCTCTTCCGGCGTCAGGCTTCTTGCACACGGAATAGAGCCGTAGAAATAGTCGGCATGTGTCGTTCCGTATAATGGAAGACTTCTGCCTGCCTGCGCCCAGGATGTCGCATATGGAGAATGGGTATGAACGATTCCGCCGATTTCAGGATATTTCTTATACAATTCAATATGTGTTGGCGTATCGGAAGACGGTTTGTATCTTCCTTCTACACGATTGCCTTCCAAATCCATGACTACCATGTCATCCGGTGTCAATGTATCATAATCTACTCCGCTCGGTTTAATTACAAAATAACCGCTTTCCCGGTCAATACCGCTGACATTTCCCCATGTATATGTGATCAGTCCGCGTTTTGGCAATTCCATATTCGCCTCATAAACAGCTTTTTTCAATTCTTCTAACATATGTTCTTTTCCCCTCTTCTACGCTTCCAATGTATACATTGCTATTTCGTCAATTTCACGGTTTGCACCGATGATGATATCTTTGCCGTCTTTCACATAGTGAAATACATTTGCAGAACCGCAGTCTTCATCAATGATCTCACTGACATAACTGCCTGCTTCTTTCTCGTAAGTGAATGCGATCAGGTTTCTCGCTCCTTTACGATGTCCGATCACAACCGCCGGTTTTCCGCATAACATACCGCCATAAATGGCATGTGTAAAGTCAGCAGATTTCTCATACTGATATACCTGTGTAAATTCGCCGTCCACCCTTTTATAAATACGGATAAATTCTCCATGGAACGGTGCCAACACAGCCAGTTCCTTTTCTCCGTCGCCATCCAGATCGATCAATACCGCATCACTTGCAGCGTCCGTGATCAGCGTTTTGATTTCCCAGTCTCCGTCCGGATTTTCCGGTGGAAGAAACTGGAAGACTCCGCAGTCCGCTGAAATGATCGATGTCATGATTCCATGATCTTCGACTCTGTAATATCCATGATTTTTTAACATATTATCTTTTAAAACCGTCAGCTGCAGCTGATGTTCATCATCAAATCCGCTCAGATCATCCGGTAAGACTGCCGCATATACTTTTCCCGGCATACTCCAGTCTTCTTTGTATTCATGTCCGGATTTTAATGCACATGCGATCAGATAATTCACACCATTTCTGGATACGATATCAAATCTGTGAACATGCGGCAATTCTACTAATGTGCGTACTTCCCATTCCCCTTCCTTTGGCGTCACAATGACAATTTTGGCTTCTTTCGAATCATTTGGAGAATAGAATTTATGTGTTGCAAGAAAGCATCCGTCACTGCCCGGCACCTGCACCATACTCATAACGCCGCCCGGCTGTGTCCATACGGTATCTTCTTTGTTCCCATCCATATCAAACAAATAACATGGATCCGTTTTTTCTGCTGCCACCAGAAAATGCTCTTTTCCCTGATAGGTCAAAGGAGCGATTGAGTAGCATTTATTCAAATGACCAATTACTTTTTTTGTTACTTTCATGTTATCTCCTTATTGTTGACTGTCTAAAATGGTTCCCATCATATTTCGTGCGAAATACAGGTCTTCTTCCCATGCTTCATTTCCCGTGTACCAGAATTCTGTTACAAATTTGCGTACTCCAAGCTCCCAGGCCGCTTCGATCATCGATGGAAAATCGACGTGCCCTGTTCCAAATGGAATCTCTCTAAATTTTCCGGGTACCGTTTCTTTTAAATGCATAGATGTGATATGACCTGCTGCCGTTCTCAGGTCTTCCAATACATCTGTCTGATAAGTTACAGATGCATTTTTCAGATTTCCGCTGTCCGGATAGACATGCAGATAAGCAGAATTTATATCTGAGACGTATTTCATGGATTTTTCCGCGGTATTCATAAACTCTGTTTCCATCGTCTCAAATCCAAGTAAAATTCCGGATTTTGCAGCCATGTGAACTGCTTTTTGCAGATTCTCTGCAAAACGTCTTTCTGTCTCTTCAGAACTTTCTTCATAATAAACGTCATATCCTGCAAGCTGTATGATGCGGATTCCAAGATCATCTGCAAGTGCAATGGCTTTTTCCATAATCTCCATTCCACGTTTACAGATTTCCGGATCGCTGCTTCCCAATGGATATTTGCGGTGTCCCGAAAGGCACATCGTGCGAATCGGCATTCCTGTCTCATACATCAGGCGGACAAGTTCCAGACGTTCTTCTTTTGACATTTCCAGTCTGTCAAGTTTTTCTTCCGTTTCATCGATACTGATTTCTATAAAGTCAAACCCGGCTTTTTTTGCTGCATTCATCTTTTCTTTCCAGCTTAATTGCCCGGGCATTGATTTTTCATACAGACCAAGTGTATAAGCCTTTGCCATACTGATTTTCCTCCATGTTGAAGGCTGTACGACTTTTAATACCTGCACCGCTCTTGTGGAACGGTGCAGATGTGTTCAGATTTCCGATCTGTCCCCTTTTCTTACGATATGAACCTTTACCCCTTTTTCCCGGATCAGTTCTAATTCTTCCTCCGATGCAAGCTCATCCGTAATCAGATTTCCGATCTCTTCAATCGCACAGCTGATAAAACTGCTGTTGTTTCCAATCTTTGTATGATCTGCAAGGAGATAAGTATCGTTCAATGCATTCTTAATCATCAGTCCATTAATATTTACCTCATTGGCATTCTCCGTTGTCATGCCAAGTTCCTTTGAGATGCCGCTGCATCCCAGAAAACTTTTCTTCGCAAACACCGGCTGAACATTGCGGAGCGCAAAGTCTCCAACCATCGCTTCTTTTGGATGACGAAGTTCTCCGCCTGTCAGGATCACATTCAGCCCTTCTCTCGGCTCATTGTATATTGCCCGTCCATTGTTGGTAATGACTGTGACATTTTTACGTGTAATATAATCCAGCGTCATAATCGCCGTTGAACTCGTATTAATAAAAATCGTATCTCCATCTTCCACCATCTCTGCCGCATATTGAGCAATCAGCTTTTTGTACAGCTCCGTATCATCCGACTGCTCCTGTATCTGCTTCGTTACGCTGGCTCCGCCGTAAAACCGCACCAGTTTTTGATGATCTTCCAGATATTGCAGATCGCGTCTGATCGTAACCGGGGATACTTCAAACATTTTTGCAAGTTCCTCCGCTTTGATCTCAGGATGTTCTTCGATCGCCTTTAAGATTTCTTTTCTTCTATTATCTACATATGCACGTTCTCTCTTCATCATTTTCTCCTTTATACTAATATTTTCAGGTTTGGAGTCAAAAGCATCCGTACCCTTCTGACTCCGATCCTTTATGCTCTATTATCAGTATAAACAATTTTATGATTATTGTCACTATTTTTATATAATTTATGATTATTTCGAATGTTTTTACTTGATTTTGGCAATACTTATCAAGCCCTCGCATACAATTATGAAAGAGTCATTCTTTTACGATTATTTGAACAGTGAAATCAGATGATTCCATGCTCTTTCATTTTATCTTCGATTTCTTTTGGAGACATGATATTGCGAAGACCGATAACTGTCGTACCTTTTTTCTCAGCATCTTTGAACATATTTGCAAAGTTCTGAGCACAAAATACGATATCGAACTGAGAAGCAGCCGTCTTTCCTTCGGAAAGTGCACAGTGATGCATTCTGCCCGGTTTTAAACCAACTTTGGTGCAGACTTTTTGTACTGTCATTTTCATCATTACACTGGAACCTGCCCCATTTGCACAACATACTAAAATACTTAAATTATCTTTTTTTGCCATTTTTCTTCTCCTTTATTCTATAACGTTATTTTTTCTTAACTTTTATTCAATGCCTTTTAATTCTTTGTAAGCTTCATAATCTTCTGTGATAAGGAAATATCCTTCCGGATCTTTGCGATATTCAATCTGTGGAATTGCAAGCAGAATGATTGCAATCACTGCTACACCAATATATCCTAAATATTTCATGATCACGGTCATCACAGGCCATACCGTTGCCCAGTCCCACATACCTAAGTATCCGCCATAGGAAGCAAGACCAACCCATCCTGCGATTGCCGCAGAACCAAGTACCTGTACGATGCCTGACAGGAACGGAAGGATCAACGCTGCCTTAATTCCGCCTTTTTCATTTGCAAATACTGCGATCGTCGAGTTATCGAAGAATACCGGTACGAATCCACAGATGACAAGTACAGGGCTCTTGAAGATGATCAATCCTGCAATAGCAAGAATCTGTCCGACAAATCCTGCAAGGAATCCAAGCGGTACTGCATTGGCAGAACCAAATCCAAAGATAACCGCACAGTCAACACCAGGTACGGAACCCGGAAGCAGCTTATCTGCAATTCCCTGGAAGGAAGCCGTTAATTCTGTTACGAATGTACGAACACCAAGCTGTAAGATTGCCAGATATACAGAGAAGTATAAACATGTCTGGATGACATAGAATACCATACTCTGATCTTCTCCTAAAAATCCGCCTGCGATTAAGTAATCACGTCCTAAGATGCAGAGGATCGCTCCAAAGAAAATCAGCATCAGGATGGATGTACAAACCATGTTTTCGTTAAAGATTGACATAAATCCGGGAAGTTCGATATCATCAATCTTCTTTACTTTTTTGCCTTTTTTATTAAATAACTTATCTGCCAGCCAGTTGTTCAGCGGAATCGCGAACATCTGCTGATGTGCCAGACAAAAGCCTGCTCCATCTGTTAATTCCTGACACGGTTTGATCGTAATGTTGGAACCGACAGCCCAATATAAACCTAAGATGATCGCCATAACAATGACCAGTTTTACATCACTTTTTGCAAGGAACGGACAGGCAAATAAGATCAGCCAGTATGCAGTTGCCGACTGCTGTACCTGTACATGTCCGGTTGTAAACAATGCACGAAGTTTTGTGTATTTGCTAAATCGCACTAACAGAATATTTACGAGGAATGCGATCAACAATAAGATCATGGCATTTCCAAATCCTTTTCCAAATACTTCCATTACTCCGTCGGTAACCGCATTCTGTCCAAAGTATGGATCAATAACCATCGCATCCATATTAAACCGGTCTTTTAGTCCTACCAGTACCGGTCGGAAATTCGTTACCAACCCGCTAGAACCTACCGTCAATATCAGGTATCCTACAATTGCTTTAATCACGCCTGCCAGTACATCATACCATGGCTTCTTTAACAAAATGTAACCAAGCATTACGATCAGACCGATCATAAATGCCGGCTGCTGTAAAACATTCGTTGCAAAATAATCCCATGCAGTCATTAATATGTTCATGTGTAAACCTCCCTTTTCTTTTAATCCAGATACTTGCTCTGAATTTCAAGTAAATCTTCTTTTGACGTTGCTTCCAGTAAAGCTTCAATTGCTTCTGTATTCATAAGTAACTCAGAAAGCCTCTGCATATTGGCAAGATGCTGTTCCGGATTACAGGAAGCAAGCGTAAAGAATAATCTTGCATCCATCTCAGGATTACCCTCTTCGAAGCTTACCGGCTGTTCTAACTTCATAAAAGCAATCTCTGTCTTATGTACACCCTCTGCCATCTCCTGAGAATGAGGCATTGCCACATTCGGCATGATCACAATATAAGGACCGTATTTTTCCACACATTTGATAATGTCTTCTTTATAATTAGGATCTACTGTTCCATCTGCTTCAATCGATTCACAGCTCATACGGATTGCTTCCTGCCAGTTCGGTGCGCTTTCCGCAAATTTATAATGATTTTTTTCCACAAATTCTTTTAACATGATGTTCCTCCCTTTTCAGATCTTACAGACAAGAACGGAATGGTATATTCTGAGGTGCTTCAAAACAGTCTTCAAAACCTCTTCTATGATGATATGCCACTTTATCTTTGTCTGTCGGATATACGTATTTGCCTCCAACTTCCCAGAAGAATGGATGGAATTTATAATCCAGACGATCTTTTTTCATATTATATAATACACGAATTTCATTTACATCTGCCATAAAGTTCGTCCATACATCATAATGAATTGGAACAACCACTTTACACTGAAGCGCTTCTGCCATTCTTAAAATGTCACAAGATGTCATTTTGTCTGCCATGCCGATCGGATTTTCACCATAAGAACCAAATGCTACATCGATATCATAATCTTTACCATGCTTTGCGAAGTAAATGGAATAATGGGAATCTCCACTGTGATAGATATTGCCGCCCGGTGTTTTAATCAGATAGTTGACTGCTTTGTCATCCATATCCGTCGGGCAGATTCCTGTCAACTCTTCTCTGTCCGGTCCTGTAGAATCTGTCGTAACAAGGCAGGTACGATCAAAAGAGTCTAATGCAACAATCTCGATATCTTTGATCTTAATACTGTCTCCCGGTTTTACCGTGATACATCGGTCGGCCGGAACACCCCATTTCTGCCATAATTCGACGGATTTCTTTGGTCCGATAAATGGAACCGGAATCGTTTCTCCTTTTTCGTTCGTTGTTGTCAATCCGCTCTGAATAACATGTGCTGCATATTCCGCACTCATATGATCCTGATGATAATGTGTTGCGAGTACCGCATCTACTTTCTTAATTGCAAATGGATCGATCACAAATGGTACTGCACGAAGGTTTGGCTGCATCGCTCTTGCTCCACACATATTTGCCATCTGGTGTCCGACTTTCATCTTGCCGTCCCCATGTGTTCTTTTTCCATTGCCGCACCACAGATCCACACTGATATTGCAGTCTTCCGGAGTTTTGAACCACATTCCCGTACATCCGAGCCACCACATGGCTACTGTTCCCGGCTTTACTTCTTCATTCTCAATTTCCTCATTTAACCAGGTACCCCATTCCGGGAATGTACTCATAATCCAACTCTCTCTTGTGATCTCATTAATTTTACTCATCATATCCTCCTTATAAAATTAATAAACTATTCATAAATTTCAGGCTGCAGCTTCTTTTTATGTTCCTTATTTGTTTCTGTAATGATAATTTATCATAAATTATCCAAAAAATCAATGCTATTATATGAATGTTTATCATTTTATATGATTATTTACGTAATTTATCATCAAGACCATCTGTTTTATTGTTTTTATGATTATTTTATCGCTCATTATTTGATTCTTTTGCAATTATCAGAGAATAATACCCTGCATCGTCCGGTATTTTATCCGCACCATGACAGACCCGTTCTTCCGGCATACCGCAATTTTCTACCATGATCACATCCCGGCCGCTCTCCTGCAACATCTGTTTGACCTGCTTCATCTTTTTGCCGGACTTCATCAAAACATAATTCCCCGAATCGTTTAATCCATGTTCGATATGGTATCTCGCCGGAATAATATGCAGCTGCTCGTCCCATTCTGCCAGAGCAACATTCGCACATGCTGCCGCGGCACAAAAAGAAGGGATTCCGCTGACGATTTCCGTCCGATATCCCCTTTTCCTGATCTTACGCTGTATATAAAGATAAGTAGAATACACGGTCGGATCTCCCAGCGTAAGAAATACGACATTTTTCCCTTTTTTTAAAATCTCTTCTATCTGATCTGTCGCCATCTCATGTCTTTGATCCATCTCTTTCCGATTCATCGTCATCGGCAGACAGACAGCTTCCAGTTCTTTTTCTTTCAGCTCCGGAACCGCCTGAACCGCAATCTGATATGCCGTTGTATCTTTCGGCTTATCTCCCGGAACCGCGATCACCTCATTCTCCCGTATCAGCCGAACCGCCTTCAATGTCATCAATTCCGGATCTCCCGGTCCTACTCCAACTCCATATAAAATTCCATACATTGCATTTACCTCGTTCTTCTTTGTTCAAGCAATTATTTTATCACAGATAAGGACAGAAAAAAAGCTTCCACAGACAGCCTTAAAGCTCTGTCCATGAAAGCTCTTTCCCGTTATTCCTGATCCGGCCATATACGCCATTCTGTAACATCGAATCATTATCTGATAAAACTGATCAAAATTCTCGCTTTGCCTTTGAATATAATCTCTCCGCAATCTGCAGGTACAAACAGATTCTCCGTGTACGCAAACGGCACCGCTTCCCCGTCATAGATCAGCTGACAGTCATTCGATACATTACTGAGGCAATAAAACGTCTTGCCATTTGGAATAAAGGAATATTCCCCATCCAGATCGACCAGCTTAATAGAAAATTCTTCCCGATCGAACATCATCTTCTCCTGACCGGCAATCACCGGATGGTGCGTCTTCTGACACTGCTTCTCCGTATCCACAACATCAAATGACTTATCCAGATGAAGTTCTCGCTCTTTTCCATCCGGTCCCTTACGGTGATAGTCGTAAAACCGATAGGTCGTATCGCTGTTCGTTCCAATCTCAAGCGCCAGAATACCGGCTCCAAGAGCATGCAGCTGCCCTGCATCAATGCAGATAAAGTCCTGATTCTCCATCTCGATTCGATTCACAGTCTCTTCTATCCGATCTTCAGAAACTGCTTTCCTCAATTCTTCTTTTGAAGACGCGGTCGTTCCTGCAATTAATCTGGAACCCGGATCAACATCTACCATATACCATGATTCTGTCTTTCCTTCATCATTCTCATGAATTCTTGCATATTCATTATATGGATGCACCTGTATCGATAACGACTGTGCAGCGTCCAGATAACACAGTCTGAGCATCTGACTCCGCCTCTTCTCACCAAGCATCTCGGCAGGATAATCATCCAGCATCTGCATCAAGGTTCTGCCCGCATACACTCCATTCAGGATGATATTATCTGCATGAGGATGAGCACTGATCTCCCAGCTCGTTCCATGAATGGATGGATCCTTACGAATCTCCGCAAGCTTATGATTGCCCCAGATACAATCCCAGTATATTGGTTTTAACTTAAGCGGATACATGTTCTCTATCCCATCCTTCCAAAATTGCATAAGACGAACTCGTTCCGATCCTCGTTGCACCGGCATCGATCATCGCCGCACAGGATTCCCAGGAGCGAATGCCCCCTGCTGCTTTAACCTGAACATCATCTCCGACCGTCTCTTTCATCAGTCTGACATCTTCTACGGTCGCTCCTCCGGTACCGAATCCGGTACTCGTCTTAATGAAATCCGGCTTTACTCTCTTCGCAATCTCTGCCGCTGCTCTGATCTCATCCTTTGTCAGATAACAATTCTCGAAAATGACTTTGATCGTCTTATGATACTTATGGCAAACCTCTGTCATCTGCCTCATCTCTTCCTCAATATAGGCGAGGTCTCCCATCTTAAGTCTGCCGACATTGAGTACATAATCAATCTCATCTGCTCCATCCTTGATTGCATTTTCCGTTTCTGCAACTTTTGATGCAATGCTCATCTGCCCAAGCGGAAATGCGATCGCAGCTCCGACATGAATATCCGTACCCTTTAAAAATTCCGCACACCATGCCACAGGTGAAGAATTGATCGCAACCATCGCCGTATGCAGTTCCTTCGCTTCCTCGCACAACTTTTTAAAATCGTCTTTCGTTGCAAATGCTTTTAAATTCGTATGATCAAATAATCTTGCCAGTTCTTCTCTGGTAATCGTCTTGCTGTCCATCACGTTCCTCCTAAATGATATGAAATCTCTTTAAGCAATTATGAATTGCTTCCTTTGTGTCTGTATATACCATGCCGGCTTTTACTGCTTTTGTGTTATCCAGGCGAAGTTCCCGGTAATGATCCTGATTGAATTTTGAATTATCGGCAATTAACAGCTTGCTGATCCGCTCTTCCGGAATGCCGATCTCTTCCATGATAAATCGTACAATCTCATATCTTCCATTGTTATTCGTTGCCCCCATATGATACGTATCAAACGGAAGATCTAATAACTTCACGAGATTCCTGCATATCTCATCAACATCCGTCATACCTCTGAATTCATATTCGGATGCCTTGATCGTCTGATCATGCATGATCGATTTTAACGTGTCCATTAAGATATTCGAGCCGCCCGCACAATCCTTTTCCGGTAATCCAAAGATCCAGGTAAAGCGGACAATCCAATAATCGTTCCATATCTCCGGCAGCTTCTGCTCTACTTCCCATTTATTCTGTCCATATACGGTATCCGGGACAGGTGTACTCTCCTCCGTATAAGGTCCAGGCTCCGATGAGCCGTTAAACAGCTGTTCCGTCGAAGCGAACACCATCTTCGCTCCCACTCTCTTACATGCTTCTGCCATATAAAGCGCACCGGAAACATTCACGGCATACGCCTGATCCGGATGTTCCATGCAGAACTGCTGATTCGGAATTCCCGCAAAGTGAAAGACATAGTCCGGCTTTTCTTCATCCATATAAGCATCAACCGCTGCCTGATCCGTAATATTCAGATCCTTTGAACTCAACGCTTTGATATCAAACTGATGCTTATACATCTGATAAAATCTCGTTCCTATAAAACCGCTTCCACCTGTGATCACAATCTTCTTCATCTGATATTCTCCTTTTTCTTATAATGTTAACTGTATCTCAAAGTCCGTATATGCTCCATGATAGCTGGCAATGGAGTACTCAACCGGATCCTCCTGTGCATCATATCCCGTTGTACGGCTAAACATTATCGGCTCATCCGGTTCCATCTCCAGATACTCCGCTGCTTTCGCATCAGGCTTTGCTGCTTTCAAATGCCTCTCCACACGCTTCACGCCATGTCCAAGCTTCTCCAGGGTTTCATACAGTGACTCCTTCTCCATATCATACAGAAGTACCTCCTTACAGCTGCCGTACGGCAGATACGTCTCCAGATAGACAACCGGTATCTGATCATTATATCGCAGCCGAACGAGATGTATCTGCTTCTTCGTGTGCAGCACTGCTGCCGCTTCCTCATCGCTGCATACTTCAAACACCAGCACTTTCGTAGCTGCCTGCCCATCTGAACGAAATTCACTGCGAAACGTCGTAAGTTCTGTCAAAAACTTGCTGAATACCTTGGGTTTCGTCACAATCGTCCTCCGTGACCGCTGTCTCTGCACATACCCCTTATCTGCTAATGCCTTATATGCCTGACGGATCGTCGGCCGGCTGATCCCTAAAGTGCTTACCAGTTCCTCTTCCGGAGGGAGCTTATCGCCCTCTTTTAATTCCCCTTCTTTGATCAGCTTTTCCATATATGTATATAATTGATAATACAATGGAATCGCTGAATTCCTGTCAATCGTCTGCTCTGTAAATAATTCTTCCATGCAATCCCTCACTTTGTAAATAGTTAATGTATGTTTGTCATTACAAAGATTGATTAAATCATAACCCTGTGACAACCATTTGTCAAGAACCTTTTTATTTGACTTTGTACATTGTTCATTGTAAAATATTGGTAGAATTTAAGAGAGGAGGAACACATGAATTACAACGATATTTATCATGAAGATCTGATGCAAAAAGGACTTCTCAGCGAGGCTCTGCAGGTATATTCGATTGATTTTGATGCAGACACCTATACGATTGCCGATATCGAGGCACTTCCTGAGAATATCCGCATGGAATTACTGGACGGCAAGATGTATTACATGGCTTCACCGCTGACCATACACCAGCGAATCTGTCACGGTGCTCCGGACTGGATCATTGAGATTGTATCGCCCGGCAGCAGGCGGATGGATTATCATTTGAAGTTATTCAAGTATCACTCCTGCGGGGTCCGTGAATATTGGATCGTTGACCCACATAAGAAGATGGTATCTGTCCATAACTTTTTTACAGATGAATCCTTCCAATATACATTTCGTGATACGGTAAAGGTCAATCTTTACGAAGATTTTTCCATTGATTTTTCTAAGATAAGGTTATAAGATTATGAATCAATACAAAAGAGAAAAAAGAGTACCGAATCTCCTAATTCTAAGATTTCAGCACTCTTTTTAACAAAACGAATATCGCCTTTCAAAACCCTCGTGAGATTCATTTCACTCTAATATAATATACTTACCCGGATAGTTGGGGAACGTGCTGCATCTGCTCCGAGCCTGTCGGAGGTGATGCCAATGAGTACATACGAAGAATTACAGTTAATCGTATCTTTCGCACTGCTTGTTGTTGCGATTTTGTCATATACTCACAAAAAATAGCCGTTCCACGCTCTGGCAAAGTTTAGGAACAACTATTTTAAAGTTACATATAAATTTTCGCCGGAGCAGGTGAGGTACGTTCACCTGTCCGACTATCCTGTTAAGTATATTATATTCAACGCCACAGCACCTGTCAATAGTAAACAAAAATGAAGTTGCTGACAGACTTCAAGAATTATTTTAGTATCAAACCAGTATCATTATGTAAAAGTAAAAAGCTGATAAACTCCATTTTCTTAGAATCTATCAGCTCTTTTGCATTTCTTATTCTGCTACGTATGGCATTAAGCTCAAGTGTCTAGCTCTCTTAATTGCTACTGTTAAAGCTCTCTGATGTTTTGCACAGTTTCCTGTGATTCTTCTAGGTAAGATCTTACCTCTTTCCGATACGTATCTTCTTAATTTGTTAACGTCTTTGTAATCGATTACCGCATTCTGATCTACACAAAATACGCAGACTTTTCTTCTTCTTCTTCCGCCGCGTCTTCTCATTGGAGCGCCATCGCGGTCGCCTCTATTATAAGCCATTGATATTACCTCCTAAAATCTTAACTGAATGGCAGTTCTTCTTCAATACCGTCCGGAATGCTCATGAATCCATCGCCTGCTGCCGCACTCGGTGCAGGTCTTCCGGCTGGTGCGGAATCAAATCCTCCAAAACCGGTAGCCGGCTGAGAAGCCTGATATTCATTCTGAGCGGATTTGCTTTCACAGAAATCCTGCTCTTCCACTACAACATCGGTTGTATAAACTTTATTTCCATCACGGTTTACATAACTGCCCGTCTGAATTCTTCCTGAAATGACGATTTTGGTGCCCTGCTTCAAATACTTTTCCGCAAATTCACCCTGTCTTCCAAATGCAACACAATTGATAAAATCTGCATCCGGCTGACCGTCTCTTCGAAATCGTCTGTTGACTGCCAGCGTATATCTGGCAACTGCCGTTGGGGTATCACCCTGAGAATATCTCACATCCGGGTTTCTCGTTAAACGCCCCATTAATACGACTTTATTCATTCTGGATTCCTCCTATTCGTTATGCATCTTGTTTCACGCATAAGAATCTCAACACTGGTTCTGCAATACGAAGTCTCTGTTCGATTTCAGCAGGAACGTCTGTTGATGCTTCGAATTGGATGAAGTAGTAATATCCTTCTTTCATCTTCTGAATTTCGTAAGCTAATTTTTTCTTACCCCATTCATCAACGTTAGTAATAGTAGCGTCATAACCTTCGATCATTGCTTTGATCTTGTCGATTACTTCTGTTCTAGCGTCGTCTTCGATCTTTGCATTCACAACTAATGCTAATTCATATTTACTCATTGTTGCTTGCACCTCCTTCTGGTCTTCCGGCCCTTTATCCATAAAAGAGCAAGGATTAATATATTATCACAATTTCGTATTCTACCATACCATTCAAGAAAAAGCAAGCACTTTCTCAACTTCTACAAAGCAAGAGATACTGCCTGTTCTTGCGAACACGCAGTATCTCTAAGAAGGAGTAAAAGTTTATATGGTAATTTTATGAAAAAGGATTCTCCGTCGGATAAAGCATACCCTTTGGTTGATTAAATCCTATCTCATCAACTTTAACACCGATGTATTTGAACACTTCGTATAATGTTTTTCCAAAGTGTCCGAATGCAACAGCTCCATGATGCGGGAAGTTTTTCTCGATCAATACATGCCGATAGAATCTTCCCATTTCCGGTATTGCAAATACACCGATGGATCCAAATGATTTTGTTGCAACCGGAAGAACTTCTCCCTCTGCAACATAAGCTCTTAATGTTGTATCTGCCGTACTCTGCAGACGGAAAAATGTGATGTCACCCGGTGCAATATCTCCTTCCAATGTTCCCTGTGTTACTTCTTCCGGAAGCGTTCTTGCCATGATCTTCTGATACTTCATTTCACAGAAAGATAATTTGCTCTTTGCCGTATTTCCGCAATGGAATCCCATGAAAGTATCTTTTTGTGTATAATCGTAAGATCCTTTAATATCTTCCTCATACATATCTCCCGGCACTGAGTTATTAATATCCAGCAGAGTTACTGCATCCTGGCTGACAACGGTTCCGATAAATTCACTTAACGCTCCGTAGATATCTACTTCACAGGATACCGGGATTCCCTGTGCTGCCAGACGGCTGTTTACGTAGCAAGGTACAAATCCAAACTGCGTCTGGAATGCAGGCCAGCATTTTCCTGCAATTGTCACATATTTTCGATATCCTTTGTGATCCCTGATCCAGTCTTTCAAGGTCAGTTCATACTGGGCAAGTTTAGCAAGGATTTCCGGTTTTTTATTGCCGGCACCCAGTTCTGCTTCCATCTCTTTGACCACTTCAGGAATCCTTTCATCGCCATTGTGGTTGTTAAATGCTTCAAATAAATCCAGTTCTGAATTCTCTTCAATCTCAATTCCAAGATCATACAATGCTTTGATTGGAGCATTGCATGCAAGGAAGTTCAATGGCCGCGGTCCAAAACTGATGATCTTCAATTCGCTCAGAGCCTTTACGGTTCTGGCGATCGGGAGGAATTCATGGATCATATCAGCACATTCTTCCGCCGTACCAACCGGATATTCCGGAATATATGCCTTAATATTCCGCAATTTTAAATTATAGCTTGCATTCAGCATTCCACAATACGCATCTCCACGTCCATCCAACAGGTTATCTCCGCTTTCTTCCGCTGCAGCCACAAACATTTTTGGCCCATCAAAATGTTTTGCAAGCAGCGTTTCAGAAATTTCCGGTCCGAAGTTACCAAGATAGACAACCAATGCATCGCATCCAGCCTGTTTGATGTCTTCTAATGCCTGTACCATATGAATTTCACTTTCTACAATACAGACCGGACATTCATAAATATCATTTTCATCATACTTTGCTTTATATGCTTCCACTAAAGCCTTTCTTCTGTTTACCGATAATGCTTCCGGAAAACAGTCACGGCTGACTGCTACGATTCCAATTTTTGTTTTTGGCATATTATTTGTATTCATTCCCATACCTCCAATTAATGATGATCATCTTGTGCCAAACGTTTTTCACGAATTGTTTTAAAGACACTCTGCAGAATAACGAAGAAACATAACAGAGCAGCAATTACAATTCTTGTCCACCAGGAAGATAATGTTCCCTGGAAGGTAATAATTGTTTCGATAATTCCTTTGATCAAAGCTCCAAATAAAGATCCGACAACGGTTCCGACACCACCGGTCAACAACGTACCGCCAATAACAGCCGATGCGATGGCATCCATCTCAAATCCTCTTGCCTGTTCTACAAATCCGCCGCAGGAGTTCAGACAAAATACAAATCCTGCTAACGATGCTAAAAATCCATTTAAAATATATACTTTTAATTTCGTTGTTTTTGGATTTAATCCCATTAATAATGCAGATTGTTCATTGCCTCCAACCGCAAAAACCGCACGTCCGAATTTTGTATAGCGCAGTATGATCCATGAAATCAGGACTACCACCAGCGCGATTACAACGCTCAGATAGATATATGGGTGCATCTCTACTCCTCGATTGTTATAATATGTAATAAAATTCAAATAGATTTTATGATTGGCCAGATTTAAAAATGTTTCATTCTGAATACTGATCATATCGGAACTGATCATCGCTGTCAGTCCTCTGGCAAAGAACATGCCGCCCAGCGTAACAATAAAAGGCTGTATCTTCAGATAAGAAATCAAAAATCCCTGAACCAGACCAAATACGATTCCAAATACAAACACCAGTACGATTGCAAGTACGGCACTCATATGTTTTATCTCCATCATCCATGCCAGCATCATACATACAACACCGATTACGGAACCAATGGAGATATCAATTCCACCGGTAATCAATACAAACGTCATACCGACTGCCGCAATGATCAAACCTGCATTGCTGATGAAGAGATTCAGGAACACCTGCGGACTGGTAAAGTTCCTGTCAGCATATAAAACAGCTCCGGCAAAATATAACACTAAGAACAAAATAATCGTAACAGCCAGAAGGAATCCATTTCCCCTTAACTTGCTTTTTATTTTCTCTGCCATTATGCCACCTTCTTTCCATCCGCTTTTACCGTTCTTTTGGCTTTCCAACGGTTCACATATCTCTTAAATTCTGGAGACTGCAGCGTTACAATTACGATTACTACGATTGCTTTGTATAACGGAAGCTGATCTCCCGTTACGCTCATTGCATATAACGTTGTTGATAATGCCTGGATCGTAACAGCACCGATGACGCTTCCTGCTACGGAGAATTTGCCGCCGCCCAGAGAGTTGCCGCCTAATGCAACTGCTAAGATCGCATCCAGTTCCATTAAGTTTCCTACGTTGTTGGCATCGATCGAAGCAATTCTTGAAGTTGCGATCATACCCGCAATTCCTGCACACAGACCGCAGGCTGCATAAGTAATAAAAATGATTCTTGTCGAGTTTAATCCAAACAGACGACTGGCTTTCGGATTGATTCCAACACTTTCTACATACAATTTTGTTGCCGTTTTATTCAAGAATAAAGTAGAAAGCACGACAACCACAATCGCTACCAGGATCGGAGTCGGAATCGGAATATGAGGAAGAAATCCTCCCAGATATTTGAAGCTCGGTTCCTTGATATATAAAATATTACCTCCGGTGATCAGCTGTGCCATTCCACGTCCTGCCGTAAATAGAATCAATGTCGCAACCATCGGCTGTATCTTCATCTTCGCAACCAGAAAACCATTCCACATGCCGCACAAAACAGAAACAACAAGACCAATTAAGATTGCGAGAATCCAAGGTATTGCATAAGTATCTCCTGTTCCCAGGCAATACACGGTCGCAGCCCCTGATAATGCCATGATCGCACCAACGGAAATATCCGTTCCTGCACTGGATGCCACACAAAGCGTCATTCCCACTGCCAAAACGATCAGCTCACTTGACCGGTTTAATATGTCGATCAAATATCCATACAATACGCCATTGTTAATGGAAATCTTGAAAAAGGACGGTGATTTTATAAAGTTAAATAACAATACCAGTGCAAGACATACCAAAGGCCAGAACAGACGATGTGTCGTCAATTTTTTTAATTTTTCATTCATTATTTTTCACCTCCGGCAATTGCTTTCATAATATTTTCCTGTGATAATTCGCTTTCTTCCAGTTCTCCGACTTTTTCTCCATCACGCAGGATTCCCATATGATTTACCGTACGAAGCATTTCTTCAATCTCGGATGAAATAAACATAACCGACATTCCTTCTCCTGCCAGCTTTACAACCAGCTTCTGGATCTCCGTTTTCGTTCCTACGTCAATACCACGGGTCGGTTCATCTAAGATAAGAAAATCCGGTTCCGTCATCAGCCATCTTCCAAGGATAACTTTCTGCTGGTTACCGCCGCTCAATGATTTAATCGGAGTCTCTCTGCTCGCCGTCTTTACCTGAAGGATCTTAATGTATTTATCCGTCAGCTCTTCCTGCTCTTTTCTGCTCATTAATTTGAACATTCCTCTTTTCGCCTGGAGAGCGAGGATCATATTTTCCCTTACCGATAAATCCGCGATAATTCCTTCTACTTTACGATCTTCCGGGCAATATGCCATACCGTGATGCATTGCATCGATCGGAGCCTTGATGTCCAGCTTTTCACCATTGACATACAGCTCTCCTCCATCCGGTTTGTCCGCTCCATAGATTGCTCTTGCCAGTTCCGACCGTCCGGAACCAAGAAGTCCTGACAGGCCGATGACTTCACCCTTATGGATCTTCAGATCAAACGGCTTGATCGTTCCTTTATGAGAAAGTCCCTTTGCTTCAATCACGATATTATCGTTGCTTCGGATTGATCCGGTTCCTTTTTGTTTGATATCTGCCAGATCGTCAAATTCTTTTCCCATCATGGTTGCAACTAATTTTACTCTTGGCAGTTCTTCTGTCTTATATTCTCCAATAAAATGTCCATTTCTCAAAACAGTGATGCGATCACATACTGCATAAACCTGTTCCAAAAAGTGAGTAACAAATACAATTGCCGTTCCTCTCTTCTTCAACATATTCATAAGATCAAACAGCTTTTCTACTTCGCCCTCATCCAAACTGGAAGTCGGTTCATCCAAAATCAGTACTTTTGACTGAATGTCTACCGCTCTTGCAATTGCTACCATCTGCTGGATTGCTACCGAATAGTTCTCCAGAGTTTCTGTTGCATCAATATCCAGCTGCAGATTATCAAAGATCGTCTGTGCCTGCTGATTGATCGTTTTCCAGTCAATTCGTCCTCTCTTCATCGGTTCCCGTCCGATAAAAATGTTCTCAGCCACTGTCAGATTCGGACATAAGTTTACTTCCTGATAAACGGTACTGATTCCATTTATGCCTGCTTCCTGAGGCGAATGGTTGATAATGCTCTTTCCATCCATGATAATCTCACCGGATTCAAATTCCTCTACACCGGTCAGGACTTTGATCAATGTTGATTTTCCGGCACCATTTTCACCCATCAATGCATGAATTTCTCCTTCTCTCAGAGTCAGTTGTGCATCGTCCAGTGCTTTTACTCCCGGGAAATTTTTATTAATATGCCGCATGGAAAGAACTGTCTTTTTTTCTTCGCTCATGACAATTCCACCTTTCTTTTCCATCTTTTCACCCTAATTTGGGTATAAAAATTACAGGTCAGACCGGAAAGCCATTTTTCCGGTCGAAAGCCTGTATTTTTTTGTTCACTGCTGATCTAATTTTTAATATTCACGTTCTTCGATAAGTTCATCCGTAACATTTTCTTTTGTGAATACTTCTTCTTCTACATACTGAACTTTTTCTACGTCTTCTCCGTTCATGATCTTCTGTGCTAATTCAGCAACACGAGGACCATGCAGAGGGTTACATTCGAATTCAGCATTGATCTGTCCGTTCTGTACTTCTTTTAATGCAGCTTTTACAGCGTCGAAAGAAATGATCGTAACGTCTTTACCAGGAGTTTTGCCGGCTGCTTTTAATGCATCAATTGCACCAAATGCCATGTTATCATTCTGAGCCACTACAACATCGATGTCTTTATGCTGCTTTAAGAAAGATTCCATAACTTCCTGACCTTTTGCCTGTGTAAATTCACCGGTCTGAGATGCAACGATCTTAAAATTCTTCTGATCTTTGATCGCTTCTTCAAATCCCTTTGTACGTCCGATCTCTGCGGAAGATCCGATCGTTCCCTGTAATACAGCGATATTAACCGTATCGGATTCATCGCCTCTTTCTTTGATCAGCCATTCTCCTGCTTCTTTTCCTTCTTTTTGGAAGTCAGATCCAACCCAGCAGCTGATCAGTGAATCATCGGATGTCTTAATCTGTCTGTCAACTGTGATAACCGGAATCTGAGCATCTTTTGCTTCTTTTAAAACAGTTTCCCAACCTGTCTCTGTTACCGGTGCAATGACGATTGCATCCACGCCCTGTGAAATAAATTCACGAACCGCTTTTGTCTGATTTTCCTGTTTCTGCTGCGCATCTGCAAAAGATAATTTAAATCCATTCTTTTCTGACAACGCACTCTTCATGGATTTTGTATTTGCCACACGCCAGTCACTTTCTGCACCTACCTGCGAAAATCCGATCGTAATTTCACTCTTGGTTTCTTTCTTGGAAGATTCTTTCTTGCTTCCTCCACATCCCGTTAACATGGACGCCGTCATCGCAAGTGCCAACGCTCCAACCACGAACTTCTTAAAACCTTTTCTCATAACTTTTTTACCTCCTTGATTGCATTTGAAATTTTGTTACTATAACGATTCCTTACTTACAAGTCACATTTTACCTTTTATTGTATTTTTTTCAATACAATTTCTTTTTGGGTAAGTTTACTTTTTTATGATTTTTCGGTTTATGAGGAAAAAGGTTCATTTTCTTTTCATTTTATTTGACTATTTTTTTATTTCGGTATTCTTAGGCACAACAACGATCACTTTTGTTCCAACTTGCAGCTCACTTTCCAGAATCAGACGATACTTCTCGCCAAAGTATAATTTAATTCTTCGGTTAACATTAAAGATGCCAAATCCTTCTGTTCTCGTATCCCATCTGTTTTCCTGCATCTCACTGTTGATCTTTTCTACGTCTTCCGGCTTCATGCCGACTCCGTTATCTTCTACCGTCAGGTAGATATTCTCCTCATCACAGGTGCCGATAATCCGGATCTGTCCCTTATTTCTCTGCATTTTCAGACCATGGTATAACGCATTTTCAACCAGCGGCTGCAGCGTCATTTTAATGATATCATTGTCCCGGATTTCTTCCGGCACTTCAATCGAATATTCCATGATGTCTTCATAGCGCAGCTCCTGGATCTGCAGATAGCTTTCCACATGTTCCAGCTCTTCCCGAATCGTCACAATGTCTTTTCCGCTGCTCAAACTGGTGCGGAAAAACCGCGACAGACTGGTTACCATCTCAACCACCTTATCATCCTGATGATCAATGGCAAGCCAGACGATCGTATCCAGTGTATTATACAGAAAATGCGGGTTAATCTGTTCCTGCAGAAGCTGCAATTCTTTCTTCCGGAGATTTTCCTGTTCTTCTTTTATATTATCGATCAACAGACTGACTTGTTTTGCCATATATTCAAAATTCTCTGTTAAAACCTGAAGTTCTTCCGAAGTATTTGTCGGTCCGGAAAGTTCAAAATTGCCTGCTGCCACTTCTCTTGTCATATCGCAGAGCTGATCGATCGGCCGGACAATGCTTGCCGTGATCATTTTACTCAACTTCCAGATGACCAGAATTAAAATTCCCAAAATAGAAACTGCTGCCACGATCGTCTGCATGATCTGCGTTTCGAGATTGGTTCTTAATCTGTGAAGATTTCCGGTTTCATAATAAATATACTGGGATACTTTATCTTTAATAATATCCGTGAAGACATTGACATTTAACGTCAGCCTCTCATTATTTTTCTGATAATCATTTTTCAGATCAGAATGCTCGATCTCCTGAATGGATTTCTCCAGATTGTCCAGCAGCTTTCCAATCTGCCTGGTACGAATCTTTCCTTCCTCTGTAGATGCATTTTCATACAATTGTTCAAAGATATCTCTGGCGTGCTGAATATCTTCATAAGGACGCATCGTCTCAAACGTTTCTGCACCGATGACGATCCGATACATTTTATAATCGACATCCTCGCTGAAAGAAAAATTAAATTTACTTGCCATTGTTACATTTTTGACGGTCTCATTGTATTCTTCATTAAAGTTTATCATCAACACCAGCAAAGCAAGAATCCCCATCGTCATTGGCATGATCAACAGCATACGTAAGGTTTTCAGCTTTTTTTCGACCGACATTGTCTGAAATTCTGATAAAAGCTTCATTGAATTCCTCTCATTCTATATTGTCTCGGTGTGCAGTCCTGTGTCTTCTTAAATAAATAACTAAAATAATGCGGATCTTTATATCCTACTTCGTAACCGATTTCTGATGCTTTCATATCCGTGCATTTCAGCAGTTCTTTCGCCTTCTCCATCCGTATAAATGTCAGGTATTCTACAAACGTCTGTCCCGTTTCCTGACGGAATACCGTGCTAAAATGACTGGTGCTGAGTCCGACTTCCGATGCGATCATAGAAAGAGACAACGTTTCCTTCTGATAATTTTCCCGGATGTATTTTTGTGCTTCATTGATCAGAGAAGAATGTTTCCTCAACGCTTTTTTATTTCTGAGTTTTAAAACAGCACCGATCAGCTGAATAATATATTCTTCTGCCTTGTCCCTGGAAGAAATTCTCATCATCTGCCCCTGAAAATCCGGAAATTCTTCTTTCAGTTCTTCTTTATTCAATTCCAGCTTTTCCATAAAATGAAGAATACAGATCTGAATATTAATTAAAATATACTGACAGAATAAGAAAGAATTCATGTTATTCCTGCCAAGATTCTCGATGTATTCTTTCACAAACGTATTGATCTCTGAAATTTCTCCATTTTGCAGAAAATTTTCCAGATAATTCGAATTAATCTTTTCGTAGTCTACATTTTGCAGATTAAAATCCTGTTCTTTTGACTGTTTTTCTTCCTCTTTCATCTGATCATAATAAACAACTTCGTTCTTTTTGGAATTATACTGCTTCATGAAAGCCCTGCCTGCACAGTCATAAGAATACGACAAACGGCTCATCCGTTCTACGACAGATCCTACTCCAATAAAATACCGGACATCTTTCATTCCCTTCAGATGGCGTTCTATCTCCCGGATATATTGTCTGACGGTCTCCTCAATTTCTGCCTTATCCTGCCCTTTTATCATAAACACATATCCTTCCGTTGCCCGGTGGAATACGATGATATGCTTGTTCTGTTCTGCCTGATCTTCTATCAGTTGCCTGATTTTATTCTGATATTTGTGAAATTCTTTTCCGCTTGTATTCATATTTAGTAAAAAAATCTTCATCAACATGAAATTGTAAAACGGTGCCATTAAAGAAATACCTAATTCAGTCCCTTTATCCAATAACTCGGTCACAGAGATCCGATTTCGGATCAGATCCCCGAGGAGCTGATACATCTGGCTCTGTCTGTTTTCTTCTGTCTTTTCTTTCAGCTTTTGGGCATTTTCCCTCTGCTGATTCTTTTTCATCATCTTCTTTTTTATCTTTTCCATGGATTCCATCAGCTGTTCTTCCGTAACCGGCTTGCTGAGGTAATCTGTTACGCCGATTTTAATGGCTTCTTTTGCATAATCAAATTCACCATATCCCGACAGAATGACAATAATCGTATTCGGAAGATGATTCTTGACCTGTCGGCTTAATTCCAGTCCATCCATAAATGGCATGCGGATGTCCGTTATCACAACATCCGGCTTTGTCTGCAGAATGAGCGGCAATGCCATCTCTCCATCGGAAGCCTCCCCGACAAACGCAAATCCGTTTTCTTCCCAATGAATATTATTTTTGATACTTTTCCGTATAATAATTTCGTCTTCCACTAAAAAGACTTTGATCATATCGATTCATCCTTTCTCAATCTAAAAAAGGAGCCGCTTCCAACAGATTCCTCTATCTTACAGCAGCTCCTTTCTTCTACCAGACTTTTACAGACCGACTATTTTTGTCCATAATAAGCATGTTCTCCATGTTTACGAAAAAAATGTTTATCCTGAAGATATTGTGGTGCGGGTTCCGTATTTTCCTTCAAATGTTCTGTCTGATATGCCATCTTTGCCACTTCTTCCATGACAACGGCATTATGTACAGCCTCATCCGCATCTTTTCCCCAGGCAAACGGGCCGTGATTCTTGCAGAGAACCCCCGGTACGGAAACCGGATCTTTTTCCCGGAATGTCTCTATAATAATCTTTCCGGTATTCTTTTCGTAAGCGTCTTCGATCTCTTCTCGTGTCAATGATCTTGCACATGGTATTTCACCGTAAAAATAATCTGCATGTGTTGTTCCATAACATGGAATGCTTCTTCCTGCCTGTGCCCATGAAGTTGCCCACGGTGAATGGGTATGCACAATTCCTCCGATCACAGGAAATGCACGATATAATTCCAGATGTGTCGGTGTATCTGAAGAAGGATTTAAAGTTCCTTCGACCTTATTGCCTTCCAGATCCATAACGACCATGTCATCCGGTGTCAGTTTATCATAATCAACACCGCTTGGTTTGATAACAAATAATCCCTTTTCCCGGTCAATCCCACTGACGTTTCCCCATGTATACGTAATCAGCTTTCTGATCGGCAGTTCCATATTCGCTTCATATACCTGCTGCTTTAATTCTTCTAACATATTTAGTCCTTTCTACTATAGCACATTTACTGCTGCCCGTTCAATGCAGAGTCCTTTGCTGTAGCGCTCAATAAATTCATCAAATCCTTTTACATCCTGTGCATCCGGTTTTACTTCTGTTCCGGCATTTCCGCCAAATACTTTTTCTGCCAGATAATCATCCAGAGTCTCTCCTTCTTCTTTCTGCATCATATAAGAGGCAAGCAGTGCCATCCCCCATGCACCACCCTCTCCTGCGGTTTCCATGACCGATACCGGTGCATTCACTGCTGCCGCCATGATTCTCTGTCCGACGCCTTTCGTTTTAAACAGACCTCCATGTCCCAGCATTTTTTCTACGCTAACATGTTCCTGTTTCATCAAAATATCCAGACCGGTTTTTAATGCACCGAGTGCCGTAAATAAATGCACTCTCATAAAGTTTGCCAATGTAAACCTGCTGTCCGGACGGCGTACAAATAACGGTCTTCCTTCTTCAAATCCCGTGATATGCTCTCCGGAAAAGTAGTTATAAGCCAGCAGACCGCCGCAGTCGGCATCTCCTTCCAGTGCTTTGCGATATAACACGCCAAATAATTTATTCATATCGATTTCTTTTATGCCAAAGCTTTCCGCAAATTCTTTGAACAGATTGACCCATGCATTCAAATCCGATGTACAGTTATTGCAATGTACCATAGCCACCGGATTGCCGGTTGGGGTCGTTACCATATCGATCTCATCATATACTTTGGAAAGTTCTTTTTCTAAAACGACCATTGCAAAAACGCTGGTACCTGCAGATACATTTCCCGTCTTTTTCGTAACGCTGTTCGTCGCTGCCATTCCGGTTCCGGCATCTCCTTCCGGAGGGCAAAGCGGAATACCGGCTTCCAGTCTTCCCGACGGATCCAGCAATTTTGCTCCTTCTTCCGTCAATACTCCCGCATTCTCTCCTGCCGTCAGCACTTTTGGAAGGATTTCTTCCAGTTTCCATGGATAATGCTGATCCGCAGTCAACACACCAAATGTCCGGATCATATCTTCGTGATAATTTTTTGTTTCCATATCAATTGGGAACATCCCAGATGCTTCGCCAACTCCCAGAACCTTTTTCCCGGTCATCTTCCAATGTACATAGCCTGCCAGAGTAGTCAGATACCGAATGTCTTTTACATGTTCCTCTTCTTTTAAAATTGCCTGATACAGATGTGCAATGCTCCATCTTTGCGGAATATGATAGGAAAATGCTTCTGTCAGCTTCTCAGATGCTTCTTCCGTCATCGTATTTCTCCATGTCCGGAAAGGTACGAGCAGCTCCCCATCCTTATTAAAAGCCATATATCCATGCATCATGGCACTAAATCCAATGGATCCGACTTTCGTCAATTCTACGCCGTAACGATCTTTTACATCCTGTGCCATATTCGCATAGCTGTCCTGCAGACCGCTCCAGATGTCATCCAGCGTATAGGTCCAGATATTATGTTCCAGACGATTTTCCCAGTCATGACTTCCGGATGCGATTGGTGCATGATCTTCTCCGATCAGAACCGCTTTGATCCTTGTAGATCCAAACTCTATTCCAAGTGCCGTTTTTCCGGCCAAAATCTCATTTTTTCTTTTATCCGTTTCCATTTTGAAACCTCCGTTTTCGATTCTGTTCTATCGATAAATTGCTTCATTCCATCTTAATTCCTGTTTCAGTCTCCGAATTTCCGTATTGTGATCGATCACGACACTTTCAATTCCCATTGCATCTGCCCATGCAGTCATCTGTTCCACACTCAGATCATAGGAAAATGCAGTATGATGAGCGCCGCCGGCAAGAATCCATGCTTCTGCACCTGTCGACAGACTCGGCTGTGGTGTCCAAAATGCCGTGGCAACCGGTAATTTCGGCATTGGCTTTTCTGTTTTTTTACAGTCAACCGCCTGAATGATCAGACGAAAACGGTGTCCAAGATCGATTAATGATGTTGCAACCGCCGGTCCTTCTTTGGCAATAAATACAAGTCTTGCCGGATCTTCCCGTTCTCCCATGGATAACGGATTCACCTTGATCGCAATTGGTCCGTCGGCAATGGTCGGACATACTTCGAGCATATGTGCCTGCAGAATGCCTTCTTTACCCGGCACGAAATTATAGGTATAGTCTTCCATAAAAGAAGTTCCTTTTGCATCGGATTTTCCTGCCGTCATAAGTTTCATAAGCCGTACCATGGCAGCGGTTTTCCAGTCACCCTCTGCACCAAATCCATATCCTTTTTCCATTAACCGCTGGATTGCAAGTCCCGGCAGCTGTCTGAGTCCTCCAAGATCTCCAAAATGTGTTACAATTGCCTGATAATCCTTTTCCTGCAGGAATTTTTCAAATCCGATTTCAATTCCTGCCTGTACGGCAACATGACGTTTAAATTCCCCTGCATCTCTTCCTTCTAATAAAATTTCGTATTGATCATAGTATTCTTCTACAAGTGCATCGATATCGCCTTTTTTCACGTCATTGACATATGGCACGATATCGTTGACCGGATATGCATCGATCTCCCAGCCAAATTTCATCTGTGCTTCAACTTTATCGCCTTCTGTAACAGCAACATTTCTCATATTGTCTGCAATACGGACAACCCGAATATGACTGCTTTCCATAATTCCGACTGCAGTACGCATCCATGATGCAATTCTCCGGATCACCTTTGGATCTTTCCAGTATCCCACGATCACTTCTCGTTCTATTCCCATACGGGTAACGATATGGCCGAATTCCCGGTCACCATGAGCAGACTGATTCTCATTCATAAAATCCATATCGATCGTGTCATATGGAATTTCTTCGTTAAACTGTGTATGAAGATGCAAAAGTGGTTTCCGATATTCCTGCAGTCCCAGAATCCATGACTTTGCCGGTGAAAATGTATGCATCCATGTCAGAATGCCCGCACACTCATCATCTGCATTTGCTTCATTGAATGTCTTTCGAATAGATGCATTATCGATCAATGTCGGTTTCCAGATAATCTCGCATGGAAGCATTCCCGATTGATTCAAAAATTCTACCATCGCCTTTGAATGCTCTGCTACGTGATTCAGACATTCTTCTCCATACAGATCCTGTGAACCTGTTGCAAACCAAAATTTATATTTTTTATCTATTTTCATTTTATTTAACCTCCGGGGCTGTTCCCCTGCTGTCTCTTTTTCTGCACGACTTTCCGATCACCAATTCCGGTTCGATCAGTCTTGGTACTTTTGACTGTTCTTCCGGTATTCCCTGGATTTTTTCCAATAGTAATTGTCCCGCCATCGTTCCCAATTTGTCATGCGGATGTGCAATTGTCGTAAGTCGGATCGGGTGCGTTTGTGCGAGAAATGAATTGTCATACCCTGTGATAGAAAGATCTTTTGGAATTGAAACGCCATGTTCCTGCAGTTTTGTCATAACCGAGATAGCTGCCTGATCATTGTAACAGACAACGGCGTCCATATTGACTCCTGCCATTTTCATTCGAAGAATGGAATTCGCCGGCTTTATCTCCCGGTCTTCCGTATGAAACCAGACAACCATATCCGGATCATATTCATACCCTGCTTCCTGCAGTGCCTTTACATAGCCTTTATGCCGTTCTTTTCCCTGATAGTCATCAGCTTTAAATACACCTGCAATATGACGATGTCCCATTTGAATCAAATATTTTGTAAGTAAGTAACCGCCTTTGCAGTCATCCATCAGTATATGAGGCTTATCTTTCATTTCCTCATAAATTCCATGGATGAATACGTAAGGAATCTCATAATTGTCCAGTGTCTCATAAAGCTGCGGATGCCTGCAGGTCAACTCGCTCTTGCTCGGCTCGATGATCAGACCGTCAATATCTTTGGTCAGAATATCCTCCAGGCAAGCGGTTTCCCCTTTGCTGCTGTTATCGGTTGTCTTAAATATAATGCTGTAGCCATTCCGTGCCAGTACATTATTAATCCCCCGAATCAGCCTTGGAAAAATGTATTCAGAAATATACGTAGTCACTACTGCAATATTTTTGGAACCTTTTCTGTGAAGCACACGTTCCGTACAAAACGTACCTTTGCCATGCTTCGCAATAATATATCCTTCATCTTCCAGTATAGAAAGCGCTTTCCGAACAGTATGCCGGCTTACTCCAAAACTATTTACCAGCTGATATTCCGACGGCAGCTTATCCCCCGGGCGGTATACACCTGATAAAATGTCATTCTTCAGCGATTCTTTTAATGTGATATATTTTGTTTCTTCCATACCTTTTCCCATAACATCCTCCTATAATTTCATTATAAAACTTGTACGGTTTTCTAAACAACTTGTTGATTCCGTCAATTTTTACAAAGTTTACGCTCTGATTTTGTGCAGTTTTAACTACGCAGATTTCTAACATTTTTACTTTCTTTTCAAATATTTTTATGCTATACTCATGTGCAAGAAGGAGTAACATACGATTGGAGGATTTCATGAACGTATTATGTATTACCAAATGCCCTACGGGAATGGTTCAAACCTATGTTGCGGCAGAGAAGCTTGAAAAGACAGGCAAAAGACTCGGATACCGGGTTTCCGTTGAAACTCATGGTTCCCAGGGAATTCAAAAACCATTTGCTCCTGCGGAGATCGATGCAGCAGATTATATTATCATCGCTGCTGATACAGCCATCAGCAATCATATCCGCTTTGGCAATAAGCAGATTCTCGTTATCTCCCTGGCAGATGCGATTCAGAACACAGAATCTGTTTTTCAGTCTCTGAAAGAAAAAGCACTTCCTTATGAAGAAGCAAAGGCTGCACACAAAAAGATTTTTGAGTAAATCCATCACAATGTTACAAAAAAAGTATCGCCCGGTCATTTTTATGACTGAGCGATACTTTTTTAAACTCTTTGTAATACCCGTTATTGTTTCTCTTGTTCTACAACACCCCGAAAATTTTTCTCAACCAGCTTTCTTTTTACCATAACCTGCCTGCCGCATCCGACACATTCCAGCCGAAAGTCGATTCCGGTTCTCAAAATCTTCCACTGATTGCTTCCGCATGGATGGGGCTTTTTCATCTTGATCACATCTCCGATATGCAAATCCATCATTCCGCCTCCTTCATCATTATATCTTATCTTTTTCATTTTCAAAAATTTTGTGTTCATTATACACGTTCACATTCTTTATTTCAAGATACCAAACATTCTTGATAATGATAGTCATTATTATTTATGATCGTAACTAATATTGCATGGCTTTTATGTTTTCTGACTCTCTATATAAAGGGAAACAGTTTGGATATCGTCATTTTTTTATGTGTTGTTTCAAACATAACAGGCAGTATTATGATTTATTATAAAAAGAAAAAAAAGTGATATAATAAAGATTTAATTTGAATCTTTCAAAGAATAGCATGAATTCTCTGGTTTTAATCGTTTTGCCAATTCAATGATACCAAGCCAGAGGATATTCATGCTATTTTTACCGGTTACTATAGAATTTTCAAAGTGCCTATGCACTTATTCAAATACGACATTTGAGTTACCATCTAAGACCGCTTTATAATTCCTTCACCACGTCCGCCTGCCCGGCAACTTCTTTTGAATGCGTAACGATAATGATGCACTTGCCTTCTTTTGCAAGCTGCGTAAAGATCGCCATGATCTCATTTTCCGTTTCTTTATCCAGATTGCCGGTTGGTTCGTCTGCCAGGATGATCTCCGGTTCATACGACAGTGCTCTTGCGATCGCAACGCGCTGCTGCTGCCCACCTGAAAGCTTCAAAACACGACGGTTCGCTTCATCTTCCGTCAGACCTACTTTCTTTAAAAGCTCTATTGCCTTTTCTTTTTTATCTGCATACTTGACACCCGACACATCCATAGACAGCATGACGTTTTCCAGTGCGGTCAGATTCACGAGCAGATTAAAACTCTGAAAGATAATCCCGACATATCTGCTTCGATACTCATAACGATCCATCTTGCTGACATCTTTTTCTTTATAAAATACCGTTCCCTCTGTGGGATTTGTCAGACCTGAAAGAACGGATAAAAGCGTCGTCTTGCCCGCACCCGAGCGTCCTGTGACCGCATAGATTTTTCCATCTTCAAATGCGAATGACAAATGTTCAAATACGTTCTGTCTGCTTCCTTCATAGGAATATGCAATATCATTCAATGTTAAGATATTCATCTTTCCTTCCTCCTAGCTGCGATTGCTCAAAATCTGAAGTGGTTCATAGCGCATAACGGATATGACCGCGATCAGTCCCGATAACAACGTTAATCCGATGCCGATTGCAAATAACTGTAATACAACCGTCAGATTTACGCTGGCAGAAATATCGCTCATGTATTCCGCCGTGCGGTTCATAACTCCGCCTTTTTCTTCCGGTACCGTTCCATTATCAGAAGTTCCTTTTCCGCCATCCATTCCTCGACCAAAGTTCATTTCCTGATCTTCCATCTGCTGCTGCTGACTTTCAATCTGGGATTCCAACAGTTGATCGGATACCGGAACAGACACTGCGCCTCCAACCGCAAGTCCGATCACCATTGCAAAAATCGTCACAATAAACATTTCCATAATAAATTGTGCACAGACTTTTCCTTTTTTCATGCCTATTGCAGTCAAAACCCCAATTTCATATTTTCGCTCCCGAATATGAAAGACGTGAAGAACTGTCAGCACAATTGCTCCAATGATCAAAACGACAAGGAAGAAATACGTTGCAAATTGACTCAGATTTTCAAGTGGAATTAAACTCTGCTCATAATTATTAACATCCTGAGACGTTACCGTATAAGAATCGTCCAATCCCAGGCCTTCCACATCTTCCTGAAATTGTTCGAATTTATCCTTATCTGCAAATACATAGGTGCCATTCGTCTGTGAAAATACAGACGTCATATCATCCGTGATCGCTTTGAGCGTCTCATAGCTTAATAAAATCTGATTTGCCGGATCCGACATCGACTGAAATCTTGTCATAACTCCATCCTGTGCAGATGTAGAACTGCTGTTCTGATAAATACCGACAACCTTTAATTTTACAGTTTCCGAGCTGTCACCCGGATTTACCATTTGAATGGTATCTCCTGTTTCAATTGAATTATACGATGCAAGTTCATCACTGATCACACATACTTTATCGCTCGTTCCTTCTTCAAACATCTCTCCGTCTGCAATCTTACAGGTTCCGCTGATAAAGTCTGTCATTGCGTCTTCACTGCTGTATCCGATCAGAGAAAATGCTCCGCTGTTCTCCATTCTTCCTCTTTCATCTCCACCGGGCATTCCCTCATCCGATTCACTGCTTTCCGAAGAACTGCTGACTTCCTCAATGTTCTTTCCATCTAAGGATGCCGTCAACGTATAATAAAAATTCTTTACCGCACTTGACTTTGCGTATTTTTTCAATTCGTCAACGGACAGACCATCCATCTCTTTCATCTTTTCTTTCATTTGAGAACGGTCAGCTCCCTCTTCTCCCATAGACTTCATCATCGACTGACGATCCACCGTAATCTGACCGGTAATTTCCATATCTTCCATTCCCGCTGTTTTTGCATTTTCCGCCGCCTGACGAATAGAAAGCGAAACACATGCCGATACAGCGATCACAAAAATAATGACTCCGATCAAAATATTCCTTCCTTTTGATCGAATTACATTTCTCCATGCATTCTTTAATAAGTACATACTTCCTCCTTACTATTTAAACTTTTTTCTTTTAAGAATACAGAAAAAATGTGTCTTTTTTATGATTATCACATTACTAATCTGTGATTTTCAAAATTTCTTTACTATAATCTCCTGCCCTCCTCATACTCTCATAGATTCCTTCTTTCCTGCCGAAATTCACTTCCCATTCGTTTTCTATCACTGATTCCGGAAATAAAAACTGATAGGAACTTCTCATGATCACACGATCCTGCCACACAAGGAAATGTGCATCCCCATCCATGCACAGATAGATTCCCGGATCCAGATGCACATTCGACACGGCAATCCAGGTTTCATTTTCTTCAGATGCCGGCTTTCTGGCATCGATCACATGCTCAAAGTGAATATATTCTGCCTCTGTAACGAGACGTTTGTCCTGAATACTGCATATAGGAACCTGCTCATATATTTCCAGTAATGCCGCCATCTCCCTCATGAACTCCAAAGGATGAAAGACCGGCTGCTTCGGCATACGTGCCGTTGGCTTTGCATCGAGCCAATAACAAAATGCCGGGACTCTCATCCAATGGCATTGTATCTGATGACGCATAAAGATATATGGATACCGAATACTGTATGCCCAGGTCTTTACGTTCTTAACCGGCTCAAAGAAATCAATCTCCATTGCTCTTTGATCGATAGTCCCTTCTTCCGCAATCATCACATCCAATCCTTTCTGTTTACAAAAAAAGGCAGTAAAAAGTCCTGCCAGATTTGCTCCCAGAATGAGCACCTGACAGGATTTATCTTTCTTTAATAAATTGGGCTGCCGTTCTTCCATTCCTTCTTCCCAAATCGAAATCATAGAAACTCTCCTTCCGATACAACTACATTCTTCTGTAGTAGTATCGGATATTTTCAGAATTTTATTCGCAGATAGGAGTAAAAGCCCTTGGAAGATCATGAGCTTATTTTAAGATGGTTTTACTATATGAGAAGCCTTCATCATGGATTCTGTAATCTCATACATATTCGTCGCAGATCCGACCGCCAGCTTTTCTGTCAATCCGTAATGGTTCAGACAGGTTCCGCACGTCAGAATCTCAACACCTTCTGCTTCCAGCGTTTTCAAATCCTGAATGGTATCTTCATTTTCACTTGATAAAAATGCACCCCGATTATATAAGATCACTTTGGACGGCAATTCATCCTGTTTCGTCAACGCAAACACAAATCCTTTCATCAGCTGTTTTCCGAGACTTTCCTCTCCGCTTCCCATGCAGTCTGACGAAAGCACGACAACCGTTCCGTTTCCTCTGCGATCCGGCTGACAGATCATTGCTTCCACATCTTCTGACGTTTCTCCAATACCGTTTACCTCAATCAACACTGCAAATTCCTGATCGTTAATTTTCTCGGAATGAGCTTCTAATCCTTTGTACTTCGCCATCTTCATCACATTCTGAACCGCAATTTCATTATCCACGAGAACTTTCACCACTTCGTCCTGCGTCAATGATTCGATTGCCTTTTTGGCCTCAATGACCGGCAATGGACACACTTTTCCTAATGCATTTACTTTTATCATCTTTCTATCCTTTCACTGTAATGAGTATTTCCTGCTTTTCCGTTATCTTTCCGATCATTCCGCATGGCAGTCCCAGTTCTTCCAATTCTCTGATTGCCTCTGCTCCCTCTTCCGAATCCATGCTGACAAGCAGACCTCCTGATGTCTGCGGATCGAATAAGATCTCTTCCATGGCAAACGAGCAATTTTCAAAGCGAACCTGATCACCGACATGATTTCGATTGCGCTGTCCTGCTGCCGTCAGATAAAACTCTTCCACATATTCTTCACATTCTTCGATATATGGCACCTTCTCACTCCATATTTCCGCGGAAACCTTCTGATCGAGCATCTCCATCAGATGTGCGAGCAGACCGAATCCGGTAACATCCGTACAGCTGTGCACCTCATATTTTCGAATAATCTCAGAAGCATATCGATTCAGCATCTCCATGGAATCTGTCGCTTTTTTCAAAGCCTCTTTTGAAGCTCCTCCGACTCTCTGAGCCGTACATACAATGCCCACTCCAAGCGGTTTCGTAAGAATCAGACAGTCGCCGGGCAATGCCCGATTATTTTGAAGGATCCGATCCGGATGGATCGTTCCGGTTACCGAAAGACCGTATTTGACACCATCATCTGCGATCGAATGTCCGCCGGCAAGTATTCCGCCGGCCTCTCGTACTTTCTCACTGCCTCCCTGCAGAATTCTTCCCAGCACATTCAGATCCATCTTCTCCGGGAAGCAGACGATATTTAACGCAGTCTTCACATCTGCTCCCATTGCATAGATGTCACTCAAAGCATTTGCCGCTGCAATCTTGCCAAATAAATACGGATCTTCTACCATCGGCGGAAAAAAGTCCAGCGTCTGTACGATTGCCAGATCGTCGCTCAGCCGATAGACTGCCGCATCATCCGAATGATCGAATCCGACAAGCAGATTCGGATCTTCGAATTTGGGCAGCTTTTCCAATACTCTGTTCAATGCTCCCGGTCCTAATTTGGCTGTACAGCCTCCTCCGGTGCAAAATACAATGTCCTTCTCCATGCGATTCTCCCATTAAAAATATATCTCACAGCATTGATCATAGACCAGATTCTGTTCTTCTGCATAGTTTAAGATCAGCTCCCGATATTCCGGCGGAACACTCCATGAAAGCCCACAGCCTGCCGATATCTCTTCCGGAAGCGGAATGATCCGTCCCGGTATCCCTCCGCTTCTGCACGCCGACTCCATCGCCATTGCCTGTGTCGTCGTCTCAAATGTTATGATCAACGTCAGTTTCTTCTCTATCATCATACGTCCTCTAAAATAATCTTCTGAATCGTATACTTTCTATTCTCAATCTCCATCACGACCATCGACGCCGGATTACCATAGCGCGGACTTCCACAGGATCCCGGATTCAGCCATAACTTTCCTTTCCGTACTTCTTCTGAATACCGATGTGTATGTCCATGTATAATGATATCGGCTCTTCCGACAAGTTTTCCTGCATCCAGCTGATCGTGTACCATTAAAAATGTCAGCCCTCCGATCGTAAAGAACTGCCGTTCTGCAACCTCGTACGCCCACGGATCCCTGTCCGTATTGCCGCGTGCCAGATAGAATCTGCCTCCCAGCTGACGGAACTGATCCAACACATATTCTGTCGTCACATCCCCCGCATGCAGGATATAATCGCACGTTTTCAATACTTCCATCATCTGTTTACTCACATAATTATGACTGTCGGATACAATACCCACCCGATACTTCTTTTTCTTCCTTATCCCCAGCATAAATACCTCTTTCTTCTTTTTTCTCTAGTATATCACAGATAAAACCATGAATACAAAAAAGTCCCTGAAAATAAACCACATTTTCAGGAACTTTTTCTGATTCATAAAACTTTACACAAATCTGCCGTCAATACACACATTCTTCAAATGATATTCTTCATCTGTGATCAGCAGATCTGCCCGCTTACCCGGTACAAGCGAACCAACTTCATCATAGATACCAATGGATTTTGCCGGATTCCTCGTAGCCGCAAAAATCGCATGTGCCTCCGGAACACCGAATGACATTGCCCGGCACATACAATCATATAAGTTCGTCGTCGAACCTGCGATCGTACCATCTTCCAACGTCGCCTTTTTATTCTTTACGATAACCGGCTGACCGCCCAACTCGTACATTCCGTCTTCCAGTCCCGTTGCACTCAGCGAATCACTGATCAATACCATACGATCCGGTCCGATCGCCCGAAACATCATCTGAACAACCGCAGGATGTACATGCATGCCGTCGCTGATGATCTCTACCATGCAATTGTCATCCTCTGCTGCCGCACCGATCAGTCCCGGTGCTCTGTGTCCGATCGGATTCATTGCATTAAACAGATGCGTGACATGATTTGCACCTGCCGCAAATGCTGCCTTTGCCGTCTCATAATCTGCACAGGTATGTCCGAGTGAAATATTTACCTTATCGTGCATTGCCCGGATGAAGTCCATTGCTCCGTCCTCTTCCGGAGCAAGCGTGATTACTTTGATCCTTCCGCCCGCTGCACGATTGCATTCTTCAAAAAATTCCACGCTCGCCCTTTTAATATGCTTTTCATTCTGAGCGCCCTTTTTTGCAGGAGACACAAACGGACCTTCCATATGAATGCCGGCGATCTTCGCCATTTTCTGTGATCGTTCTGCCTGCAGCACAGTCGGAAAGATCTGTAACAATTCCTCTTTGGATACCGTCATAGAAGTCGGACAATATGAAGTAATTCCATGCATTCCTTCATATCGCAGGATCTTCTCCAGGTGACTTTTATCTGCGTCTCCAAAGTCACATCCATCCGCACCATGGCTGTGTACATCGACCAGCCCCGGCAGAATCTTACACCCTTTCGCATCGATCATCTTCCGATCAGTCACTTCATCCTCAGATACCGCCAGTCTGCCGTCCTGGATATACAGGTCTTTTTGCTCAAATGTTCCGTCCTCCGTGAACACATAGCCATTTTTAATGATCATTTATAACAATCCTTTCTCTTTGATAACAGAAAGTGCATCCTCATCCGCATATAACACAACATTGTTGTGGAACTGTAAGATAGATGCCTGCACTTTCGGAGTTACTTCTCCATACAGTGTATCATATAATGCCTGTGCTTTGTTCTTACCGGATACTGCTAAAATAACTTTTTTTGTTGCCATAATGTTGCCAACGCCCATTGAGTATGCCTGTTTTGGAACATCATCAATGCTGTCAAAGAATCTTGCATTTGCTTCCAGCGTGCTCTGTGTCAGATCTACACAATGTGTTTTTCTGATAAATACATCTCCCGGCTCATTAAATCCGATGTGTCCATTTCCACCAATTCCAAGAATCTGAACATCGACGCCTCCAACATTTTTGATAATCTCTTCATATTCTGCGCATGCTTTTTCAGAATCTTCTTCCAATCCATTCGGAACAAAGGTACGATCTTTATTAATATTTACATGATCAAATAAATGTTTATTCATAAAATAACGATATCCCTGATCGTCATCCGGTCCAAGTCCTTTGTATTCATCCAAATTCACAGATGTCACTTTAGAAAAATCCACTTTTCCTTCATTATATGCATTTACCAAATACTGATACGTTCCTTCCGGTGTAGAACCGGTTGCCAATCCCAGCACGATTTCAGGATTTGCCTGAATTTCACCAATTAAATCTTCTGCAACCCTTTTACTCATCTCATCATAGTTTTTGCAATAAACAAATTTCATCATGTTCTCCTCCTAAATTTAATTTCATATCTCTTTGTCTGTGTTGAAGTTTTCCTCCACTTAAAGATATCACATTTGAAGTTTAATTTCAAGTAGTTTTTTAAAAAATGTAGTAATATTTCATTTTTATTGTTTTTCCCAATAAAAAATATTATACTGGTAGAGTAAACAACAAAAAAGGAGCCGCTATGCATACTACAAAAATTTTATCCAAACTCGAATCCACCATGCCCTTTTTGTCCAATACAGAACAAAAGCTGGGTAATTACATATTAAAGCATCCGTCCGAAGTTCTCTCCATGTCTACGAAAGAACTGGCAGCTGCAAGTGATGTCAGCGAAGCAACGATCATCCGCTTTTCCCGTAAACTCGGTGCTGACGGATACAAGGAACTAAAATTGCATCTTTCCGTCGATCTGGCTTCCGACGAATCCTATTCCTCCCCGGTAGATGTATCTGCAGAAGACAATACCCTGGAAATTTTCAAAAAACTTGCTTCTTTTGCGACAGCCTCGATCAACAGCACCGCTGAAACTTTGGATGCCGCTTCCCTGGATGCCGCTGTCGATCTCATCTATCAAACCGCACAAAAACATCGCAGAATCTATCTCAGCGGCATGGGAATCAGCAGTATTCTCGCAAAAGAATTTCAGATAAAACTGATGCGCCTGAATATTGTCTCCATCTTTTATGAAGATATTCATCTGCGTTTAGAATCTACTTCGCTGATGGAATCTGATGATCTGCTGATCTGCTTCACGGCTCTCGGCAAATCCATCCAAAATCAACAGCTGATCCAGCTCGCTAACGAACGAAATGCCAAAGTATTGCTGATCACACAATATGGCAATGCCAAGCTGGCAGAAAAAGCAGACATCACTCTCTATACATCCATTATAGAGAACAATCTCCGCCTCATCAGCCAGACATCCTTTACCGTGCAATCCATCATTATTGACGCACTGTTTCTCGGTCTCGCATTAAAAGATTTTTCTCAGATCAAAAAGGAAGTCGATGAAACAAAAAGTATTTTTGCCGATTTAGGATATTATATCTCCTGATTTTCATAGCAGAATTGTATTTATATAGATACAATTTTTATAATCGATAGAAAAAAACAATTGTTAATAATTTAATAATTCTTTATTTCTATTAATTATATGCTACAATATAGATAACATCTAATTAATAACACAAACAAACAGTAGGGAGGGATCTATATGACAACTGTTACTAATACAAGTTACTTATTTGAATCCGGAGATAAAGTGATTGCATCTTTAAACGAAGCAAAAGAAACACTTAACAGTGCAGAACGTTGGGCTCACGAAGACTTGTCTTCGATCAGTTCATTCCTGACGATCATTCAGGGAACTGTCAATGAAGCAAAATATGCACTGGCGCAGACTACGATTCGAACTGCAGAAGAGGAATTAAGCAAATTTATTACGCTGCTCAGCGATTTTTCCGTACCGGAAGCGTTACTGACAAACTTAAAGAATGCTTCTTTACCGGAAGAAATCAAGACGCAAAATATTTTTAAACGCAGTCTTTCTCATGAACAATATGAACTATATCGCGGACAGATCGATACTGTCATCAATCTGGTTTCCGATATCATGCACTCTGTTCATTAAGTATTAATTTTACAATTGTCCACAGTCTCTGAGAGCCTGGAATTTTCCCGGCTCTTTTTCTATATTGCTTTTATTTTTAAAAATAAGTATACTTAATTTATATATTATAAAATGAAGGAGACCTCTTATGGCCGGTAAGAAAAAAGTAACTACAAAAATGATTGCCGATTATATCGGCATGTCTCAATCCACAGTCTCTATGATTCTCAGCAACAAACCTTATGTTTCCTTTTCTGCCGAAACAAGAGAGAAAGTTCTCAAAGCCGCAGAAGAACTCGGATATCAGAAGAAAAAGAAAATGATCAAGGACTCTGATAAGGTAATGGGCAAGACAATTATGATCATCTGTTCTCTTTTATCGAATCACTATTATTCTATGGTCATTCATTCTATTATCCAGCGTGCCCAGGAATACGGCTATACAACTTTTGTTGCTCCAACCATGCGCGACGCTTCCATTGAAGAGAATTATCTCGATATGGTTTCCACCATGCATCTTTGCGGCGTCATTTATCTCTATCCTCCTGCTATGGTTGAAAAGGCAAATGAGATTTCACGGTTAGTTCCTATGGTTTCGATTGGCGATAAAGCACCGGATTCCCGCTTCGATTCTGTAGAACTGGACAGCAAAAAACCGGGATTTTTAATCGGCGACTATTTAATTGAACACGGTCATACGCATGTTGCTTATATCTCTTCCCCGATCAATGAAAAAGAAGTCGGACGCATGTCCCGTCTGACCGGTTTGAAAAATGCTTTTAAGGAGCATGGGTATCCGGAAGAGCATGTACTTCTGATCAAACCTGATTTTAAGACATATTCTTCTTATAATCCGAATACTTCTGAATACAGCAATGGATATAACCTGACATTACAATTACTGAAAGATCATACAAGTGTGACTGCATTAGTCGGAAATAATGATATGACTGCACTGGGTATTATGGGAGCCTTAAAAGACCATGGATATCGAATCCCACAGGATTACTCAGTCTGCGGTTTTGACAATATCCCACTCTCCTCCATGCCCCAGATTTCACTGACGACGATCGAACATGCAGCCGAATTAAAAGGCCACGAGGCAGTCGATCTGATCTACCGGAAAAATGTGGCTAAGAAAAAAGCAAAAGAATCCAAATATAATTATATTATGCGCTTAGAATATGAACCTGAACTGATTGTTCGAAACAGCTCAGGAAAATGCCGCAGAAAGAAACGAAATCGAAATTATCTGGATTTTTAAAAATAATCATCAAAAAACCGCACAGCCAAGCCATTCTCTTAACAATCGGCTTAACTGTGCGGTTCTTTTCATTACGGAGCGACTGGGATTCGAACCCAATCAAAAAATACAAAAATCGGCATTAAATAAGGATATTTTTTAATTCGTGTCAACTTTTGTGTCAACCATCATATGCCAACATCAATTTTCACTCTGTACTAAAATAATCATCAATTTTTTTGATATATGCATACTGCACAAAAATGAATATCACCATCAAGAACACTAGAATAGCTACTGCCGTTCCACCCACGTTAATATCATAACCTTTTAAAAACGATACTATATCTGTAACTTGATTTACTAATAACCCTACTATACCACTGAATATAACCGTATCAATTAATAAAGTTTTTGCAGTATTAATCTTAAACTTCTCTTTCATCTCTAATTTTTCTTTTTCCAATTTCTCCTTCGATTTTTGTTCTAGTTCATCTCTATAAATGGCTTTAACCTCATCTTCTACTATTTCCCGAATTCGAGTTTTTAAAACTACAATAACTTCATCTTCCTCTTCTCCATTAACGCTATCGCTGTTTTCCACAAACACATCAATCAATTTATTTAAGTTAATTTCACCATTACTCATTAGAATATTCCTCTACAAGCCTCTTATATAATTCAGAGGCTTCATCATATATTTTTGAATGGATGTATTCCCCTGATTCATCTTGGTACTTTGCATTTTGTTTATTTCGATACAATTTTTCTATTTCAACAGCACCAGAAAGTTTTTCAAATACAATCTGACCAATCATTAATCCTGGCTCTATCTCTATAGCATTATGTGTCATATTTTTTATTCCAATTTGCAAATTACCAGAATATGATGGGTTTAAATATTGTGATGCAATAATTAAACCAAGTCGATTAAAAGTTGTTCTTGGTCGAATGTGCGCAGCCAAATCATCCGGCATGTTTATCTTTTCCTTTATACTCACCAGAATGTATTCGCTTGGTTTCAATATATATTTCTCTCTTATTTCCTTTGAAACGAACATATTATTTACATCAAATCTAGAACTTAGTCTGATCGTTTTCACAATATCATTCTGTACCATAATTCTATCTGACATAGTTATATCATATGATGCAGCCTGAAGATTTTTCAATTCAAAATTTTCAATCAATGTTTTTGCTCCATTATCTTCATACACATCTTTATATTTCTGATAATTCTCTACCCGATCTAAAATATCCTTATAAACCAACAACATAACAACACCTACTTAAATCAATCATTTCCATATAGTTCAAATCTATATTTTTGTTCAACGCCGGGGTATTTCTTTTTATCCACCTCACTTGCAAACATAGCCAATGGTCTAGCATACATCTTATACGGTGCATATAAAGCTTGATACGACACAATCATATCGCCGGTCTCAGAATCTTCTAAAATATCATGAACATAATATAGATCTCCTTTAAAATGTCTATACGGTCTATTTATCTCTATTTTCCTTTCCATAGTTAACTCCTAATTGTTCTGATAAATAATTGTAGCATGATTCACAAAAAAATCCAACCTATTTGACGTTTTTTATAAAAAACATCTGTTTCAATCCATCATCAAGTTTACCGTAAAAAAACATTTCAACTATCTTTTGCTTGTTTCTACTAATCCTGCTTTTTTCCTTTCTTTTTCTATTAAAAAAAGCCAGGATTTCTCCCGGCTCTTGATGCTCTCTCTATTTTTGCTTCTTCACACTCTTCGCCTTTGCAAGCGTCCTGCTTCCGAACAACCCGTCCGCAGTAAGGCTATACGCCTTCTGGAACTTTTTAACCGCTGCCGCTGTTTCTGCACCGTACTTGCCATCGACAGTAAGCGTCATATCGAGAAGCCAGTTCATCAGTTTCTGCACACGTTTGATCTGTATCAAACAATCAGTTAGCGTCTTATATCCATCCCCGACTTTATAATATCCCCTTGACGGCAATGCTGGAAATGTTCCACTGTATGTTTTTTTGCTTGAAGTGTTTGTCGTTTTCTTCGGCGTTGTGAACCAGGCAAGCGTTTTTGCTCCGTTGTAAGTGATACGGTTTAAATCGATACTTCCAGTAATACCAGAACATTTGCCCAAAGAAGTATATTGATGCAAGTCAGCATTTGCGTGACATTTGAATTTTTTATTATATTCTCCGTTATTGAGCCCATAGCGTGCTTCCCAGAATGCACAATTAGAACCACGATTCTTGATTACATTCTCATACTTGTCATAGTCAGCATACATCGTGTAAAGCATTGTTTTATATCCTAAGCTGTTAGTATATTTCAATGCTTCTTTTACGCTTGATGCATTGTTTTTGCTTTCAACATCAAGAATATATCCAATAAAATTTTTGCCGATCTTATTTTTACACGTTTTGACCATGAACTTTACCTGTGCCAATTCATCGCCTTTTCTTAAAAAAGTATACAACCAGTATGGAATATTTCTTTTTTCACACTGCTTGATAAATTCATTCAATGTAGGATCAACATAGGTTTGTCCTTCCGTTGCTTTTGTAATTAAAAACGGGCAATTCTTTTCAATCGTGTTCCAATCCATAACTGGATGGTGATGTGAAATATCTGGATACAATTTTGCCATAATTTTACCTCCATCAAAAAAAGAGCATTGCTGCTCTGCTTATTTATTCTGCTCATGTTCATTGACCACTTTATTTGCAACCTCTAATCCTTTAATTAATACGGTCGGCACATTAAAGCCTGCTTCAACAAAATTTTCAACGATTGATCGAAGTTCATTAACCAATAACGATGCTAGTACAAACCAGCCAAGCAAAACCGTAACACCAAGATCGATACCAATTGTTTCTCCGATTTCAACAAAAATTGTACTTGCTCCAAACGCTACTAATACCATGATCCAGTAACCAAGCTTCTTTAATACACCTTTCCACCCTGTCTTAGAGCTTGTCTTATTTAAAATTCTGCTTTTTATCCATCCGCTTATCCAATCTGCAACATTAAGTGCTAAAAATCCTGCGAATAATATCCAATGCGGTCCGAATACATAGCTTAATACCGCTACTATTGCACCAACTGTTGCATTATAAGAATCAACAAAGTCTGTTACATTCATTTTTTTCATGTCCATTCCTTTCTTTAAACTACATTATTATTTAATTATTCTGCTCACACGCCACGATCTCCGACCATCCGGATTCCGTTCCATCTGCCGCAATAGCCTTGACTCTACAGTAATATGTCGGATTTTTCGAGCCTGCCCCAACATTATTGTAATAATTCCAGCCAGTATTGTAACAAGTATTGCTTGTTAAGAAATCTCTGTATGTAGTAGAAAAATCTTCTTTTGCAGAAATTTGTATATTATACTGTGCAGCATTCTCTACTTTATTCCAAATAACTTTAATCGAACCGGCTTTTGTTGTTCCGGTAGCAATTGCAGATGTGATAACCGGTTTTCCAATCGTGATTTTCTTCGGCTGCACAACAACTTTGCACTTTAATACTTTTTTTGTTTTCGTATTCGTAATCCTGATGGTTGTTGTTCCTGGTTTCTTTGCTTTAAATTTTGCTTTGTAATTTTTATAAGCTTTTGATCTGCTAGTAACTTCCTTAATTGCAACAATAGATTTGTCAGCAACTTTCCATTTTGTTTTCCCAGTCTTTGCATACTTCCCATCCACTTTTAATGTAAACGTCTCACCTTCTTCGATTGTAATCTTATCCTTGTTTACACTAAATTTAGCTGCTGGCTTTGCAGAAACTGTTATGGTTGCAGTTACTGCTACTGCTAATATACATGATAATAATAATGTCAAAACTCTCTTCATCTTTAAACTCCTTTCGTAATCAACAGTGTACCTCCCGTAAGGCTCGGCAATCCTGTTAATTGTCCATTTTCTACACTCAATTCCAAATTTGTTGCTGTAGGACTTCCATACAATGCACTCTTATAATATTTATCTCCATCAAATGCATAAACAGTTGTTGTGGTACTCCATCCGGAAGAACTTGTCAAATAAGCATACCCAAATGCTTTTATATCTCCATCTGTCCTTTTAAAGCTAATCGATGGATCCGTAATATCCACCAGGTATGCTTCGCAATTGTTATCAGAACTGCCTCCGCTTGATACCGGAACATTTACATTTACGCTGGCATAATTTGCAACATCTTTTGTACCATTTTCTGTAATGTTCAGTGTTCCGGATGGAATAATATAATTAGATGGAATAGCGTTTATAATAACACTGCTTAGTCCATCATAAGTACTGTCCGGTTCAACTAATTGCTGGCTTTTGGATGGAGTTACTTCTTTACTCTGCAACTTTGCTGTTATAGTCGCTATCCGATCAGGAATATCCTGAGACGATATTAATTCTGTAGTACCATCTTTTTCACGTATGGCATCACAGATTGCAGTAAACAGCTCTTTCACAGACGTATAAGCCATTACCATTCGCCCCCTAATATATCAGATACAATATCATTTTTATTCTTATTGATTTCAAGTGTTCTGGTTGTCTCGATTGCTTCGATGGTTGCATCAATTCCGGCAATTTCATCCTTTAAATTATCGAACGTTTCTTTTTCCTCGTTGCTGAATGCTCTTTTTTCGGTATCCGCCGTTTCCACAAGCTTCTGCATCTCTTTTAGTTTTTCAGCACGCTGCTCCTGAAGTCCTTTTAAATTTTCGGCTCTTAACTGGATGCCTTTTCGTTTTACTGCCTTTTTTCTCATAATATTTCTCTGTTTATTCCTTAGATTTTACCTCCTAATTCTTTGATCACATTTTTATATTCAGACAGATCCGCTTCTTCTGTATAAACGGGCTTTGTCTCAAATGTACGTTCATAAACTACCTCTTCCCCTTCCGATCTTACATAAACAGAAGTTCCCTGGTAGCACGGTCTCTTTCGTTCATCAATTAGTGATACCTCTTTTAGTTCCAGTTCTTCTACAAACCTTCGTTTCATCCCGGAAGAAGTATCTTCTTCACTCGCTTTTTCTTCCACGAAACCGAAAGACCATCCCCGCAGTTTTCTTTCTTTTGCTTTTTTTACAACCTCAGGATCCGTAATTTCGGCAATTACTCTCAAACCAATTGAATCTTCAAACAGTTGCATGTTTGTGTCTGTATCCCCAAGCTTTCGATCTTCATTATGATTCAATAACATCGGAATGTTTTTTGCTCTCTCGATCGCTCTTTTAAATACCCCCGGCACCATTTGTTCTACAAATTTCTCACCGGTCCTTCTATCCGTTATCGGACGGCTGTCCCTCCCGACTGCGTTCACATACCCGTCAATCGTTACGGTTTCGCCTCGTGTTTCAATTCTCATTTTTCTCTCCTCCTTTCCCGAGTTCAGACAGATCAACCTGTGCATTTGTATTTAATACATATACCTTGTTTGTTTCAGGATCAAGCAAACCATCCTGCAATCCAAGTTTAATAAATTTAAGGCCGAGAGGCTGCATCTTTTCTTTTTCCCTTACCTCATCTGCCTGAATAAATCCTTTATCCAAACCAACGCCGTATGCCGCATAACGCTTTTCAATGTCACTCCGGTTTAATTCGCTCGTATCAGCTTCGAAATAATACGTTCCTTTCTCTTCTTCTGTAAGAAGGGAACAGTTAACTGCTGTTTCTAAGACTTTCAGCATATTATCAATCCCATACTTAATAAAGATCTTTTCATCCATTTCCGTGACATTTCCTTCAATCATCGCCGGAGGGATTCCTACAACCTTGCACGCTTCTACCGCATTTGTTTTCTTATTTTCATTCAGCTGCATCTCAACGGATGTATTAGAAGCCTCTTTAAAATCAAGTCCCTCATTGAGGATAACAACATTTTCGCTGTTATTAGAATATAGTTTTCTCCAAGCCTCTTTCAATTTATTAATTGCACCTTCTGACAGCCTTCTTACAGACTTGATAAATCCTTTTTTATTCCCACCAGTAGCAACAAGATTTTCTTCGTATTTTAGCGAATTATATGCCACACTGAGCAGTTTTTCATTTTCCTCGATGATACTCTTTCCACGTCTTCCGTCTTCGGAATTCCGTAGTATCCTTACAAATTCATGCGGCCAGTAACGGTTGCCCTGAACTAAGATCTTATAATCTTTAAAAATAACATCGGTTCCTGTTTCAAATGAAATATGGCGTTCTGATACATAATGCAGGCTTTCGACACGAGTACCAATCTTATTGATATAAGCATATCCGCCTTTCCCAAGATAATAATCCATGATCATAGCATGTTTCATTTCATAGGCATTTAGCGTATCTCCTGTCTCAAAATTCAGTAACCGTACCCGGTTATCATCCCCCACCTCAATAACTCTATTCTTTTCTTTTTTATAGAGTTTTATTGGAATCGCTGCCGTTTTATCTGCGATCTTCAAAATCGCCCCGGCTATAGATGGGATATTCATGGCTTTTTCTCTATCCATCGGTTCATTGCTCAACCATGCACGCAGTATATCTGCATTCACTTCCGGCGTTAATTCCTTCACCGGTTCTGCTCTACTTTTTATAAAATCAAATATCCTTTTGCATCACTCCCTCCTTATCCGACCTGGCAGATGAAACCGTCATTTCCAAACAAAATTTCCTGCTGCAATAGATATACCGCATTGATCAAACACACAACCATATCAACTTTCCCATTGCTTTTCTTTTTATTGACATATTTATTTAAATTTGTATCTTCTGTACACCTTGCATTTTGGAAATTGATCTCAAGAAGTTCATTCGTATCATAGAAGAACTCCTTACTCAAAATTTTTTCCTTTAATAATTTTGTCGGTGCATGAAGTACTGAGCTGTGCTGTTTTATCTCAACGCATTCATACCCTTCTGCTTCCAGTTTCTGCACGGTTGAGATTGCATTCCATTTGTCATATCCTACCTGTACAACCTCTACACCATATTCTTCCTCAATGGATAAAAGTATCTTTTCTATTTCTCGATAATCAACAATTTCATCCCCGCAGGCAATACAATCACCATTTTTTAAAAGTCTTCTATAATCTACATGTTCTTTTTTTGATTTTATATTGATTTTTCCTTCCGGCAGAAAACCCAGTACCTTTGCATAAATGATCCCGTCATCTTCCGTCACCATCGCTACCGCTGTATTATCCTCGGACAGTGAAAGATCCAGACCAATCCATACCATTCTTCCACGCCAAAAATCTTTTTGCAGTTTCTTTCTGCACAGCTTCACCTTTTGTACATCAATATATCCCTCTGTCCCAAGACCTTTATACTGGATATTATTATGTTTACAGAGATAATTTTCTCTTTTATTTTCGTAGAGTATGGCTGCTGCACGCTTTTTCTTTAAATTTTTAAATACAGCTGCCTTTTCTTCTGCAACCGGGTTCGATTGGTAAATACACCGGTCATCCTCCTGCCATTTATCCCCCTGTTTTAATTTTTCATCCGGTTCATACAGGAGAGCAAAATAGGTTCCGATATCCTCACTCAATCCATCCATGCCATCCAATATCTTTTTTGCTATGTCTATCTCATCAATAAACACGTTATCATCGTTCGGGTACTGTGTACTTATGACCATGCCTAATTTATTAAACAGCTCAACCTGAGAAGAACGCATAGCTTCTAACGGATAAGAATCCATCCCACCCGCTTCATCTGCAACAAACGCATTTGCCAATCTGGAATCCAAATTATCCTGTGAATATGCTAAAGGCGTAAATTCACTCTCATTTAACAGGCATAAGACCTGTGAACGCAGGATCCTAAACGCCGGTTCATCTTCATCCATTAAGATCGGACTGCTCTTTAATATCTTTTTTAAAGCCATCTTGATCTCAGAAGACTGTGCAAGCGTTGGAGCAACGGAAAAAAATCTTCCGAAATTCGGTTCTGTCAGCATCAAAAGAATGATGATCACCGCACAGTAAAACGTTTTATGATTTTTTCTTGCAATTTCTAGCACTGCTGTTTCATAATACCTGATCTTTACATGTTCAAATGAAACTTTATTATCTTCATAAACCTCTGCTCCCTCTCTCCACATCGTACAGAGAGTTGCAGTAATATAAAGCCATGCATAATTTTCCATTCCTTCATATATGCTGCATCCGAGATCCGGATGTTTAATCAGTTTCAAAAGATTACATATCTTTTCATACTGCTTCTCATCCACATAAGCTTCCGGATGCTTTCCGTCGGCAATTTCAACCCACGATGCCGCCTGGAGTTTGATATATTTCCCAACATGATCATTTTCTTTTCTGATACACCACTTTGCATATGCATAAGCTTTTCCGTCACGAACCATTCAAAGCCTCCAAAAGAGGGTTTCCTTTCTTTTCTACTTTTTTTGGCACCGATCGGAGAGAAGATGCGATCGTCATAATGTTTTCTTTTTCAATGTCCAACATCATTTTTCGCTTTGATTGGATCTGTTTATCAAGGGAAACCAGGTTTTTCTGCATTGCAATTTCAAGATTGAAATATTCCTTTACTGTTACCTCTTCTTTATCCAGCATCTCATCCGATTTTTCCTGCAGTTCACAAAGCTGGGCATAAACTGTCTCCCTTTTTTCCTCAAATTCTTTGCATTCTGCATATAAAAGGCAATAGCGGTTGATCACGCTTCCATAGAGGTCATCGTCTTTTTCTATTTTTTGCAATAATTTTTTTACCCGTAGAAATTCTTTGTGTGCGATCTCATCATTTTTCGTCTCCGGTCGTTCCCGGATTTTCTGACCGGTAAGCAATGCATTCTCTGCACGTTCTCTCTGCCTGATTTCCTTTTTTGTCCGGTGCGAACGTCCTTCCATTTTTATCACATTGATTGGTTTTGTCGGTGTTGGCATTTCCAGTTCCTCCTTCCTCATAAAATCCAAAAGCTGATCGGGGAAAAAATCACAGAAAAAGGTGGGGCGTCGGTGTACAATAAATTAATTTTTTTCCATTTTTTTGCCCCGGGGGGATTACCACATCTCAGCCGCCAACTCTTCCTGCTCTTCAATTATCTCTTTTATCACATCATATGGTATCTGCCCTGCTTCAGCCATCTCATGATGTCTTGCGCAAAGCGTCAGCAGATTATCATTGTCAAGCCGTTTATCATAGTCCTGTTCCATTGATATAGCATGATGTACCGATATATCATTGTATTCAATTTTTTTATATGGTTCATACAGATCTCTGATACAGACCTGACATACTCCACTATCCCTTGCCTTGATTTCTTTCCGCTTGTTCTGCCAATCCTTCGTCCATCTGAATTTATCCTGTTTCGATGGACGCTTATATCTCTTTGGTTTCTTTCCACAATCAAACTTACTGTCGTGTATCCTTCCACAATATGCACATGATTTTAACATTTCATCCTCCTTAAAAATTGCAGGAGAAGGAATCGAACCTCCGACCAACGGCTTAGGAGACCGTTGAGCTACCACTGCTCTATCCTGCTACACAAGAGGCAGCCAAATATCAGGCTGCCTCTTTCTATAATGAAAGGAGAAACGATGTGTGTACTTTTTGTACACTATGAATTGTTATATATGAATTTATATAGTTTTTTTAATTATAAAAAGTAAGGTGGTTTTCCAGATTCACAGCAATCAAAATGACAACGTTCATATATAACAATTCATACTATACAAAAATGTGTCAGAATCTGACACACTAACATTCAATTTTTAGGATCGCTGTCAATATTGATACCGCTTCCACAATTGTTTCCCCATATGAAATTCCTATAATCTTCACACCATCATCCTTTTTAAAAGTCAGGTCATTATCATACGCTCTGAGATAATATGCTTCTTTCGAGATAAAATTATCTGATGGATTGATAATGATTTCTATACCATCCAGATACTTTGATGCTTTCGCAACTGCAATATACTTTGCTCCACATTCTTTTGCACTTTTAAATGCATAAATCAAATCTCTTAATTTCTTTGTTGCCATCTCTTTTCCCTTTCCTTTTTCTTGACATATCTGTTATTTTGTAAAATAACTTTAAAAAAGTTCCTACATATAATGCAGCTTATTTTTACCTTCCAAGTTGTCCTTCTCTTTATATGTCAAAAGCTGACCTTAAAAATAAAAACTTATCCAAACTTCAATGAAGCGATCGCCTTATCTGTTGTATCCTGTTCCACCCCGATATATCGAAGCGTAATATGAATATCACTGTGATTAAAAAGCTTCATCAGCATGGCTGCATCTTTCGTTTTCTGATACATATGATATCCAAATGTTTTCCTCATCGTGTGCGTACCGAGATGATACAACCCAAAATGTTCTCCCGCTTTGTTAATAATGTTATACGCCTGCTGCCTGCTGATCGGTTTATGACCTCTTGGTGATTCAAAGAGGTATTCATAATCATCTTTTCCTTTAACATAATCCTTGATAATCTTCCTGAGTTCTTTATTTAACAGAAAACGTTTTTCTTTCCCTGTCTTCTTTTCACGGATATAAACATACTTTTTATCTTTTACATCGCGGACACGGAACAACAGGATATCCGATACTCTCAGTCCCGAATAAATGCCAAACATAAACAGAAGATAATTCCGATCAGAATTCTGTTTTAAATATTCAGCAATATCAAGGACCATTTCCATATCCCTGATCGGTTCAACTGTATTCACGAATATCCTCCTTTCTTCCACGAAAAAAGCACACTGAAAATTCCTTTCAATGTGCTTCATACAATATCTACACCTATACTATACCACAGGTGCATTATGGTTTTTTATGGCCACTTTTAAATTTTTTATTTCAAATCAATTTTATCCAATAATGCATCCTGCAACGTTTTCGAAAAATTAATCCCTAATTCCTCTGCCCTTTTATTTAACCAATATGGAATCGTGCAATTTTTCTTTACAGAACGATTATTCATTTTATTCCGATATGCAAGAAAATCTACATCTACATAAGTCATATCACCATCCGAAAAATCAAAGTCTTCATCTGCATCATCTTTTGCTTTCTGCACAGCTTCTTCTATTGTGGATGGTTTTGGAAATTCTTTATGATCATCTTCTAATGACATTCCTGCTAATCCAATAGCATCCCTTGCCATTTCCATTGCATCAACAAAATCTTTCCCCTGTGTATAAATATCAAAATCAGGGACATAAACTAAATAATCATCACCCGATTGTTTTATAAATACTAAATATGCTCCTTTCATCTTACGACACTCCTTTTCATATCCATCCTTTTTGTATATTTTATCCGAAAATCCAAGGGACTATTTCAGTCCCCATTTTTTCAGGATTTTCTTAGCAGTTATTTCATTGATTTCTTTGTGTCTCGGAACCTGTTCCGTATCAGAACCACGCTTATATGTATCATGATTTCCTCCATGCTCTTTGAACACAAATCCCGCACTCTCAAGTTTCTTAATTAAAATTCTTCTTTTCAAGTGCTTTCCTCCTTTCTATGATTTTATTATACGCCTTTTATGCGTATATGTCAATACTTTTATGCGTATTTTATACGTATTTTATAGTATCTATCACTGCATCCAATGCTTTCTTTTCATACTTGAAAACAGTGCTGATATCAATTCCCACAATATCTGCAATTTCCTGATATTTAAAAAAGTGAATATATCTCAAAATAAGGATCTTTTCCAGCATTGGATCTGTGATCAGTGCAATCTGCCTTCTGATCTTATCTTTTAATTCCACCAATTCTTCTATCTTTTCATCAATTTCCTTTTCAGCGTCCACAATCATGGTCGCCCATTTTTCCACCTTGCTTTCATTTCCATTTTGTTGTACTGCTGAACCATCTCCAAATGATGCTGTTTTCTTTTCTGCAAGGATACGGTAAGATTCCTTTTCTAATATCAGACAATCAATCTCTTTATCCAGCTTCCTGATCTGTTTCAAATACTCTTTTGCTTCTTCACGATTCATATGACAAAAATACCTCCTTATGGTATAATGGTTCATATGTTCGATGGAAAAGAAGAGGAAACCTGCTGCAATTGGAGTCCTCTTCTTTTCTTTTAGTAATATCAATGGGTTATAAAATTGTGATAATATATATCCATGAAGTGCCTTATCTTATCCATTCCATCCTTATTCCTGAATCTCCTTTTGCAGAAATTCCATGTAAAACTCATATGCTTCTATTTTAGTTTTTGTTTCACTTAACATGTCCTGAAATTCTACAGTATTTTTATATATTTTTCCCTCCATCTCATTAAGTATCTCCTGATGAAATTCGATTGCTTTTTTTAATACTCCAACTTTTTCCTTTCTTGATAACTCTCCCTGTGCGATTCCTTTATAATCACGGATATCAACCTGTCCGGGAATGATTTCTTCTCTATGATTAAATACATTTGTGTCAGATTCTGACACATTTTTCTTGCCGGCTTCATTATCCGGAGCCGCACGGAAACCTCCACAACGAACACATTCCTTATCCACACAATAACGACAGTCTTTTTCATCGTCTGATGCACATTGGACAATCTTATCTGTTTTTTTCATTTTCTTTTTTGTGTCAGATTCTGACACATTTTCTTTCTCCCGTTTTACATCTTTCACAGATAAATCTCCTTTTGTCTCAAGCAGCAATGCATCCTGTCTGTTTTCCGGCAGTCCTGCAAGCTCATTTGCAACCGATACATTTAATTGTCCGGTTTTCATCTTTTCCTTTCCTGATTTGGACAGATTCCGTTCGATGTTCTGCATATTAGCTACTCTGGTTTCGGATACGCCCAAAGCATCCGCAATCTGTTTCCTAAGCACACGGGCAGAAACTTTTTCTCCAGACTCTTCCTCCAACTCTCTGAACAGCCTGCTTAATTCCTGTACTTCTTTCATCAGTTCATAAGCACTCAGTTTTCTTCTCTGTGTCCGGTTTGTCAGAATCAGATTGATCCGGTTAATGGTATCATCATCATTTGAAACAATGCATGGAAGAAATTCATATCCCTCATATCCATGTTCCGTCAGATTAATGGCCGCCAATTTTCTTCTATGCCCGGCTATAATCTCGTATTCTCCTATTCTTGTTTTTGATCTTTTTACTTCAAGAGGCTGCTTGATCCCTTTTCCTATCCGGATTGCTTCACTGAGTTCCTCAATTCCGTCTTCGCTGTAAAACTGATCTTCTGATTTATGTAATTTAGAATAATGGATCATGTGGATCTTAGGAGCTGTTACTGCTTTATCTTTCTTTTTTGGCTGCTGCATAACATCATTTAATGAAAATCCCATTTAAATGCCTCCCTTTACGATTTCTTCTGCAAGACCGAGATAATCAACACACGCACTTGACTTCGATGCACATTTTAACAGCGGCTTTTTCTTATCGATGGACTCCGCACACTTGCATGTATTGCGGATCACCGAATCAAAGATTGGAAACTCTGTTGTCCTTAGCAATTCTTCAATTCCTTTTCTAACGATCCGGTTTGGCTGATACATTGTGATCAATACCTTTGTATCCGTTTCAAAATTGATTTTAGGAAAAGCATTTATCCTATAATCCTCAATCATGTCAAGTCCTTCACTCATAAGTTCCAATCCATTGATCGCATTCCGATCTACTTTAATCGGTACGATCACCTTATCTGCTGCCATAATAACAGATTCTGTTACTACATTGAAATCCGGATGACAATCTATGACCACGTAATCATAATTTTTCTTCATCCAATCTCTTTCAAACAAGAGGATTGGAGACTTATATGTAAACCCCCTCAAAGCTTTAGATGCCTGTATAATATCCAGATTCCTATATTTTGTCCTTCTTATCACACCACGGTTTCTCATGTTCTTTTCCGCCGCCAAAATCTCACACAATCCCGGTTTACTTTCATCATAGCGATCAAAAAACACGCTTAAGTTCCTTGATGAATCTGCATCGATCACTAATACATTATTCTCATGCACTACTGCAAGATCATATGCAAGATTGATCGCTGTTGTTGTCTTTCCCACTCCACCTTTATAATTTGCTATTGCAATGATCATAAGCTGTCTCCTCTCCAAAAGCTTTCGTGTTCATATGTTCCTAAAAACATAACTCCACTTGCACACCTTTTCTCCATTATGTTCTTTGTTACTTTTTTCATTTTCTTTTTTTCTTCCTGTTCCTTCTTCCATTTGATCTCTGAATACTCCATTCTGCACATCTTTGCATTATCACATGTGCAACCGAACAATTTCGCCCCTTCTTCCACAGATATGATTCCTTCTTCCGTCAGGTATCCGAGCATTGGTCGTTTCATCATGATCGGAGATTTTTTATTCAGATCCTTTACAGCCTCATATGCTTCCAGGAGCAGGACATACTCCTTCTGATCTAATCTATCCGGAACCGGTTCTCCATTCATAAAGCACGCAATTACTTTTATAATCTGTTCCTTACGCATTTCTCTTCTCCTCATTCTTCCCATTGATCTGTTCTATATAACGCCGCTGCATAGCATCATAGTCATATTTACGCTGCTCAAAATTTGCACCTTTTTCTTTCTTATGTTCCTTTCCATCCGGTGAACGATAGAAAAATCCGGTTCCGTTTTTCCTGTCCACCAGAAGGAATTGAAGAACTTTTTGATAATTAACTTTATCAATTGTGCAGTTGTAGTAGTCCATAACCCGTGATTCATAATAATTGATACAGTCATGTCCATACGATTCAGCCAATGACTCTCTGCTATTTCTACTTTCTATATTCTCTTTCTTCTTTCTACCTTCTTCTTCTACTGTGGACAAACCACTCTTTATCCCAGACATTTCTTTTTTTGTCCCGGACAAACTTTCATTTGTCTCGGACATTTCTAAAAAAGGGTGACCTAAATAAAAGTATTCAGGATACAAATTTTCAGAAAACCAAATACTTGCATTTAATTCAAATGGAACGCCGCCTCTCCGGACTCTTTTTGAAATCCTCCCGGCAACTGACCGCATCCATCTTCTCTGTATTGCACCGGCAGTAAGATAAGTGACTCCATCAACCGGAATGCGTACGAACAGTGTCCGATCGATACAGTATTTCATTATCTGCCTTATTTTGTTTAACTTAATGCGGAACTTTTCCTCTATATCTCCATAGAGATCATCGTTTTCCTCGCAATAATATCCATTGCTTTTATAGCATTCAAATGCGACGTACTGGTAAACGATCATTCCGTCTGACTTAAATCTTCTACGGAGCCTTACAATCTCCGTATCATCAAAAAAATCAATGTCGAATGGGACAAAGTTCGGTATTTCAGGCTTACCATATGCCATTGAACTTTATCTCCTTTTGCTAAATTTGTTTGAACTAATGTCCAAATGCTCATTGTTTAAGCATTTTCCTTTGATACTGCCACATTCCGGACACCTGCAATCTATCTGGCATGCCCAGTAGGTTATGCCGCATTCATCGCAGATGATTCTCCAGAACGGGTCTGTGAACCTGGTTACCCCGTCTTCACTGAGATAACCTTTCATTTGACTATTTCCTCTTATTTTGGTATAGTTTATTTGGTTCTTGGTGCTTCTGTCATGGAAGCGCCTTTTTAATTTTTATATACTTTTCTTAATCTTCCGGTATATTTATGTACTAATATCACTTTTTCCCAATCTTCTGATACTTTCATCCAATTATTCGGATTCAACCGGATTCTGCTGCACATCACCTTTTCGGCTCTTGTAAGTCTTTTTGGCTGCTTCATGATTCCTTTTCCTTCTGCTTACTATCTGTATCGATCAAATTTTTGATCCATTCCAACTGTTCTTTATCTTCTTGCTCCCGATCAATGGCACTGAATATACAAAGCGCATACATAAGCACCGTTATCAGGATTGAGATTATGATAAGTGCTATCAACCTTGTTTTCCCCCTTCTCTTTCTTTTCATTGTTTAAAAACACGGCACACTTCTCTTTCCATGCCCGTGATCGTTGCCCGGATCACTGCAGGCGAAACTCCGAACCTTGCTGATAATTCCAACGCCGACACACCTGCCAGATATTTCCCAAAGATTATACCTCTGTTTACTTTATTGTGTTCCATTGCGTCATACGCATTCTTCTGCTTATATGTTTTCATTCTGTTCCTTTTTTCCTCCTTTGATATAACTTTTCTGATCAAATTTTCCATGATATAATAATGCTAAAACAACGACAATATATAAATGAGGTATCTTATATGGAACGACTTTCACTCGAACAATCTAATCTTCTTAAACAGATTTATCATTCACCCATGCATTATTCCAATCTTTCTGATTCCGAAAAGATCATCTGTCAATTTTTGATTGAATTAGATTATGTAAATGCTGAAAAAATACATAAATCGTCCTCGTGCAATGGAGTATCCCAATTTTGGATTGAACTGGATACTGTATCAATATCAGAATCCGGAAAAATGTATTTGATCAACGAAAAACTTTCTATTGATGAATCCCTCTATCTTCAGGAGCAGCTTCGTTCTCTTAATGATCTTGTAAAAGCTGCAAAAAGCCAGGCTGAGACAGCTAAAATCGATTCCCTTTCTGCCAAGAAGGATGCTCTATTTTCAAAGATCGTTTCCATTATTGCCATCATCATTAGTATTTTGGCTATTGTTGTTCCTATACTCGCATAAGATTTATGATCAACGCTACGAGTGACAGGATCAGTGCAACAATTGGTATCATTCTATTTTTCAATATTTGTCCCTACCTTTTAAAAAAGTTATCTTTGTAATGTTTTTTATTGCTTTATACCCATTAACAGATTTTTTAATATTTCCTCACTGTTACTACGATAGAAAAGATTCACACTCTCCGGTATCTGCAGAGTATTAGATAATATCAAGATGTCCCGAACCGTAAACTTGTCCGGATTTTGCATTTTATCTTTAAACGTCTTCATGCAATAACCCAGCTTATTTGCCAGAAATTCATCCGAATATCCCTTCAAATCGATGTATTCACCAAGTACACCCTTTAGAGCTGCTGTTTTCTTTTTTGTATCACTTACTCTCACTCTTGGCATTTTCTTCACCCTCTTTCTCTTGTTATTTCTTCCAATTCTCTTTATAATCTAAATACAGGTGCTGCAACACCAAGTATTATGGAAGGAGAGAATTTATAATGAACGAATTCAAAAATATTTCATGCATAAAATACTGCCATATTATGGACACTCAATGTAATTTTTCGGCTACCTACCAAAGAATTTTTCAATGTGGCGGCAGTCCAAACCAAGGAAAGTTAGTTAATTTTAAATGTTCACATTCAACTGGTTGTTCTCCAAAGCAATGTCCTATTTATATGTCAACTCCTCAAATAATTGAGTGGTAAAATTACGTTGGAATTTTTCCTCCAGATTACTCGCATTAACCGACATATCTAATCCTGTAATCTGTTGGAGTTTTTCCTTAATCACGTCATAATGCATTTTCCCATTTTCATTTTCAAACATTCTTTTGCATTCATTACTGTATTTGCAAAATTGACACCCATAAAATATTTCACCTTCTGCAAATGCTGAGCTTTGTATTATTCTAGCTATACAATAAATATCTTTTGGATTTAACTCTTCCATTTTTCTCACCTCTTTCTCTCTTTCTTTTTTCTTGTTATTTCTTCCAATTCTCCTTATAATTTAGATACAAGCACTGCCATGTTGATCATTGGGAAAGGAGGAACACTTATGAAGCTAAGTCCTGATTGCGTAAGAGATATACTACTCCTAATTGAAGAGTCAGCCTTTGATGAAGAATTACGTTTATCATTTATATGTCAGCAATTACCAAATTACAATGCAGACGAAATAGAATATACCTGTCTTAAACTTTATGAAGGTAATTTGATTCATGCTATAACAGCAAGACTGCTACAGTATTCATCTCCCAGAATCGTAAGCGTTACCGATATGACATATAATGGTCATGAGTTTCTTGAGAATATACGTTCTGATCAAGTTTGGATACAGACAAAAACCATTGCTTCAAATATAGGTTCATTCTCTATCGAATTACTAGGCAATATTGCATCAAACATAATTTCAAACTTATTAAACGGTTACTTATGATCGCATTTTTTTGAAAATAGTCAACTGCTCTTCTATATAGATGTTGACTATTTTTTTGATTTCTTTTCTTCGTAATTCCATCAATTCTGCATACGTTTCATTCGATAGCCCCATGATTTTTTCCTGCTCCTCTCCAAGTGCTTTTGAAATTGATGGAAGTACTTCGCTGTAAACTACATGAAAGAACTTACTATTAATCTCCATTTCTCTCACCTCGTTTCTCTTTCTTTTTTCTATACAGAATTTTCTTACCCATGCTTAGGATCACCGTTCAAACGCTATAAACTCCTTTATTGCAAAAACAAGCTGTTTTTTGGCATATCCAGACGATTCAGCTAATAAAAATTTGGGAGAATTTTATTTTGCTGTCTATCAATATGCTCCCATACAACTTTGGTCTTCATTAGACAATCTTTATAAAATCTGCACAGATCTTGAGCCAGATTTAGACAAAGCACGAGCACTTTTTATTCCTATTGCCCACGAGTTAAGCAATGAATTAAAAACAGAACCGCCAAAAATTCAAAAAATGAAATAAGCACAATTTGTATCTTCCATACTGGAAGCTTTATCTTTGTTACTATCATAAGTCCGATTATTGCTATTACCGTTGTAATGCAAAAGAATGTTATATTCATTACGTCATTTGTTTTCACTACTTCTCACCTCTTTCCTCACAGTTTTTATTTTTTGTCTTCAAAATACTTCCAAAAGATTTCTAAACATAACGCGTTTATTGTCTTGCCTTGATACTTTGCTTTTTGTGATATCTTTCGGTATAGTACGATTGGCACTGATAAGCCTAATCTTTTTTTCGTCACTTTTATGTCACCTCCTTGTGTTGATTATATCATTGCGTCACTTTTGCGTCAATATGTTTTTTGACTCATTTTATATGTTATAATTGCGTCATAATAACGTTACAAGCAACAAAAGGAGAAGAACATGCCATCAAACTTACCACGCTATACTTTGCGTATCCCAAAAGAATACTTAGTAAAAATCCGTTATATTGCAGAAGAAAACGGTCGTTCTGCAAACAAAGAAATCGAACTTATGATCAAAAACCGTATCAAAGAATACGAACAAATAAACGGTTCTATTCCTCTTGATGATTTTTAAAATATTGAGTTAGAATATAGATCATTGTTTGATTTACATTCGTCCCCCGCCTTGCTGCTTCGCCATATATTTGCTTTATTAACATTTCAGCACCTCGAATAGTAAGGCGGATTGTCGTTTTGTCCTGTCCTTTTTTATTATTCATTACGTCATTTGTTGTCACTACTTCTCATCTCTTTTCTTTTTAGATAGTAGTTCATTTTTCTGAACTTTTTAAGCAAAAAAAATATTCTGGGATATCTTTTAATTCTATATCTAATAAATTACAAGCCGTAAAAATTTCGTTTTGAGAAAATTCAAGTATATTGTTCAATCTTTGACTTAAAGAAACTCTTCCCATTCCTAGTTCTTTAGCAAAGTTATCTTGGGTCAAATATTTTTCTTTTATTTTTCCTCTCAATTTTCTATAATCGAAATTCATTACATTTACACCTCCTTTGTTCGTGTTTCTGAACTAATGATATCATCAGTTTTTTTAAAAGTCAATATATTTTTTCATTTTTCTGAACTAAATGTAGTTACTTAAAAACTTTTTGTTGTGTTTTCTGAACACACATGATAAAATATATAAATGAAAGGTGGTGCAACTATGGCAACGATTGCTGAACGTATTAAAGAAGCGTTATCTATTAGGAATATGCGTCAAACCGATCTTGTTGAGAAAACGGGTATAGGAAAATCTTCTATTAGTACCTATTTATCTGGTGCATATGAACCAAAACAAAGAAATATATACAAAATAGCAAAGGCACTAAACGTAAATGAAGCTTGGCTAATGGGTGCAGATGTGCCTATTGATCGAATAGAAGTATCCGTGAATTCATCACATTCAGGTGTGAAAATCCCTGTCCTCGGTCGCGTTGCCGCAGGCATCCCGATCGAAGCCATTGAGGATATCATTGATACAGAAGAGATTACAGAAGAAATGGCGAAGACAGGTGAGTTTTTCGGATTAAAGATTAAAGGGGATAGCATGGTTCCGGATCTCTACAACGGTGATGTTGTTATTGTTCGTAAACAAGATGATGCTGAAACCGGCGATACTGTTATTGCCACAGTCAACGGGGACGAAGCAACATGCAAACGTCTTAGAAAATATAAAGATGGGATAGAACTGATTTCCAATAATCCAAGTTACAAGCCATTTGAATACTCTAATAAAGAGATATTGGAAATGCCTGTCAGGATAATTGGCAAAGTAGTAGAATTACGCCGAAAATTTTAAACATACTAAAAACAAACTTTATGAACAAAATGAAAGAAGGTATAAGATTGTCAAAAAACTTTACAAAAGAAGATGTTATACGCAACAAAAAAGAAGCTATCAAAACTTTAAACAAAATGTTGGAATATTTTATAAATGATCCAACCGAAAAACATTTAAAAAAGGCTAACCTTATATCTTATTGGATAAAAAATTATGTCCAAATGATTAGTTTTGAAGAAAAATTTAACCCCAAACGCAACATAGCATATAAACGAGGGAATATTGTAAAAATTAACTTTGGTTTCAATATAGGCGCTGAATATGGCGGTCTTCATTATGGTATCGTATTAGACAATAAAAACGACCATAGTTCTCCGGTCATAACAGTCATTCCCTTGACTTCCGTCAAAAGCGAAAAAAGCATTCATAAAAATAATGTCAAACTCGGAAACGAGTTATACCGTTTGCTAAAATTAAAATATGACACGATTCTGAAATCGCTCAAGGAAGAACAGGAAGGACTCGAGCAAGAACTCGCTCTTTTTCGTGCTTTAGTTAATCTTACAGAAAATACCGTAGACGAACTTAAAACATGCGAAGCTGGTACAGCTGATTTTGAAAAAAAATTAGATGATGCCCAAAAATATTTAGACGCTTCATATGAGTTAAAAGCAACATGGGAAGAAAAAGAAAGACATAATGTAGAGCAACAAGAATATCTTGACAAAATTGGAGAAGAAATTTTCAACATGAAAGAAGGGAGTATTGCTCTTGTGAATCAAATTACAACCGTAAGTAAAATACGTATTTTTGATCCCAGAAATTTAAAAGGTGTTCTTTCAGGAATTTCTTTATCCGAAGAAAACATGGAAAAGATTAATCAAAAACTGAAAGAATTATACATATTCGAATAAAATATTATGAAAATATGAATATTTTTATTGACTATGAGAATAATATAAACTATAATAAACTAACAGAAAGTTTTTCTGTAATATCGCCTTAAGGGCATCAAAGAAGATATACGTTTATTATGTTAAGACCTCGTAGCAATACGGGGTCTTTTACGTTACATAAATAAAAACAGCCCCATAAGGGACTGCTTTCATAGAACCTATTAACAAAAGGACGTTAATATAATTCATCTCTCAACATTTTGAATTATATCACACATCCTACCAAAATTACAAGGAATAGATAGGGTGTATTTTTTATACCCGAATTTAAGGAGTGTGACAGAATGAAAGCAACAAAATTAAAATCCGGAAACTGGCGTTGCCGTGCTTATGCAGGTGAGGAAATTGTATTAGATGAAAAAGGAAATGTTGTTTATCTGGATAATGGAAAAGCAAAAAAGCGAAAAAAGTTTAAATCTTTTACTGCCAGCACAAAAAAACAGGCCGAATATAAAGCTTTAGAATGGCAAACTATGAATGAACAGAGACAAATGGAATTGACAAGCATGACACTTATGGAAGCGGTTGAACGGTATATAGATCTAAAATCTTATTCACTCTCTCCAACTACTCTGGTGGATTATACAGCAACAAAAAGGAATGCTTTTAAAGATATAATGAATCTGAAACTTTGTGATCTTAATGAGGATATCATACAAATGGCTGTAAACAGAGAATCTAAAAGATTTGTAAAGAATCGGAATAATCCATCAACAATATCTGTAAAGCGCCTTAAAAATGAATACGGATTAATTCGAACTGTAATACACAAATATCGGAAAGATCTAAACTTTGATGAAATATCCTTGCCTAAGCAGGTAAAAAAACAACATGAATTAATCGAACCAGAGATTATTATGCAGATTGTAAAAGGTAGTGATATCGAATTACCGGTACTGTTAGCTATGTGGTTATCATTTACAGTGTCCGAGATTCTTGGACTTACAAAAAGTAAATCTCTGAATGGTGATATGTTATCGATCAGAGAAGTTGTTGTGAAGGGTCCTAACGGACCAACCAGAAAAAAAATAGCAAAGAATGAATATAGAAACCGAACACATAAACTTCCATCTTATATACTTGATTTGATCAATCAGGTAGATGGTGATATTATTGTAAATATGACTCATCAGCAGATACATAAAAAATGGACAAATCTTTTAAAAGAGAATCACCTGCCACACATAACATTTCACGATCTTCGGCATGTAAATGCTTCTGTCATGGCAATGTTAAATATTCCGGACAAATATGCACAAGAACGTGGTGGTTGGAAAACAGATCATATCATGAAGACTGTTTATCAACAAACTTTCTCTAATGAACGAAAACATATTGATGAAAAAATAAACGCTTACTTTGAAGAATACATACAATAATTCGTGTCAACTTTTGTGTCAACTTTTTAAAGAAAACAGTTTCTTGAACAAGAAAATCAATTCAATATAAGAAAAAAATAATCATCAAAAAACCGCACAGCCAAGCCATTCTCTTAACAATCGGCTTAACTGTGCGGTTCTTCTCATTACGGAGCGACTGGGATTCGAACCCAGGCACCGGTTACCCGACCTAACAGATTTCGAATCTGTCCTCTTCAACCAACTTGAGTACCGCTCCACTGAAAAGTAAAAAGCCACGTAAATACGCGACCTTCTGCTTTTCTATAGCCCCTACGGGATTCGAACCCGTGTTACCGCCGTGAGAGGGCGGCGTCTTAAACCACTTGACCAAGAGGCCTTACTTTTCTAAGTATAGCACAATAGAAGATAAAAAACAAGTAGAAAATATAATTTTATCAGGTTTTATTTCAAAACAAAGAGAAAGAAATATCCTCTCATGCAGATACTTCTTTCCCCAATATTTCTTATGATTATTTTTTACTATTTAACTTTTACTGTTTTAACAGAAGACCATTTTTTCGATCCGGATTTTTTATAAGCTACCTGATATGTTTTTGCATTTGCTGCTTTTTTCCAGCTGATGCTTATCTTCTTCTTACCAGGCTTAACTTTTTTTATCACTACTTTTGATGGAGTTTTTACTACTTTTTCTTCCAGCAATGTTAACTTTGCAGATGAAATATTATATCTGACATTAACTGCCAAATTTCTGCTATAAGAGGTATAGTTTAATACCGGTTTTTCGTCTTTAAAAACAAGTACGATATTTCCCTTATTATTTACATAGATATCTTTTACCCTAATTGTATCAGGATTTTTCTTTGTCGCTTTCATCAGATCACTTTGGAAATTATCCGGGAAAGTATCTTTGTCTTGTCCTTTTAACAAACCACTTGCATCTGTACCATATGCTGTAACTTTGAAATCTTTTTCTTTTAACTTACTTGCATCAACCTTTTTACCGTTCATATCAATGACTGCTTTTGTAATTTTTTCACCGCCATCTGTTACTTCTGAAATTAAATTGAATTTGTAAGTATTTGCATTTTTATCTGCCCCTGCAGAAGGAATCGTATACTGTTTTTCTGTATATTTATTATTAGAAGTGCATAATCCCGCAATAAAATCAAGACTTCTCACAGTTCCCGTACTATCTAACACATCATTATTTAACATTTTTACCCATGAAAAATGTTCTCCATAACTTGTGTTGCCATAATTAACTGTATTCAATATCTTGTAATAAACAGGTGTTTCGTTTCCTGAATCTTTTCTTAAAGAACTAATTGTATCATAAGCATATTCCGTCCATGTATAAGAGATAGTAGGATCATTCTTTGCATGAATCATAAAAATAGGAACATCACTTTCTGCAATTTTCTCTAACCATTGTGTATAATTTTCTTTATATGTATCATAATCTGTTGGTTTTTTATGAACGCCATCATCATTAATGTATTCTGTGCTATTTTCATACTCACCGCCTAATCCTTCTATGTAAGTATCATTTTTCGATATTGCTGCACAGGAATATAATGCACCATCAAACATATCCGGATAAGTAGACAGCATTCTTTGTGTCATCAGACCTCCTGCCGACAATCCACATACAAAGATTTGTTTAATTCCAAATTCATCTTTGGCTTTATTAATCACAGCTGCAGCTTCCACTGTATGGTCATGATACCAATCTTCCGGTGCCTGGAATGAAAGTACATATGCACCATGTAATTTTTCCTGCATATCTCCACTAATATATGCTGTTGATAATTCATTGCCGGCAATCTGGCTGTAATTATTACATTCTCCATTTACGCCGCCTTCGCCATTTCCATGAAACGTAACAACCATAGTATCACCGGAAACAGGTTTATAAATTCTGGAACAAATATTATCATTTTCTAAAGTAGAATATTCAAGAAATTGATCTGTCTCTTGACCTACATAACCATATGTATTTTTTGTTGCTGTGTTTTGTACAAATTTACTTGTTTTTGTTACTGTTGCTGCGTCAGCTGTCGTCACCAAAGAAACTGTCATCCCAACTGCAAGTAACATAGCTGTCGCTCTTTTAAAAAATCTCATACCTTCTCCTCCTGTTTTTTATATAATAAATAACTTTTGAACAATCCTTTTCCTCCTAATCACCGCCTTTTTTCACAAATAAAACATGTATTTACATCACTATAGTAATATGATATCATATATAAATTAAAAAGTAATTTCTGTATTTTTATTTTCTAATTTCGTTCATATTTCTGCCCAATATGCCTATATTATATTGTATTTTCGTTCATATATAGTTAACTTACTATTGAAGGAGGCCATTACATGAGATCTGCACAACGGCAACATATAAGCTTAAGCCAATATGCATATAACATTATTATGTTGGATATGGATGTACTAAAAAAGACAAACAATGTATCCGGATTTATTAATATGATATTTCTGAACAGTTATGAAACTTCATCAGCTACAATTAACCATTCAATCGGACAACAAAAAAATTATCCAAAAGATATCACGCTTAAAGTCCGACTGCAAAATGATGTTTTTGATATTCTCAATCCTTTCATTCCTTCGCATTGTCCAGAAGCAGAGTACTATTCCTCTCGTGCAGCATACATAAAAGCAATCCTTGAAGACTATGCGAGAAAATCATTTTCTGAACGCGTAAAAATCTGCTATGCCGACACAATACAAATGTTAGAATATGCAATTTTACTCCCACAGAACGAAAAAAAAATTTTTCAGATAACCTATCTGTCTTTTCCTAATACCGAAGTAAATTACGATATTAAACCATATAAAATACAATATGATACAGAATTTAATTTTCCTTATTTACTATGTTTGGCATCTTGTTCAAAATCTTCAAAAAAAGATTACAAACCTTCTGCTTTTAGAATTTCCAAAATTTCTAGAATTCATGCTTATTCAAAATCATATGGAAGTGGAAAGATAACAAAAACAAATGAACAAAACATCACAACAAGTATATTAGAGAAAAGCATCTATTTTTTAGATGAAGATATAGAAACTATCAAAGTATCATTAACCCCAACGGGCTGGATCAAATATAACACGCTTTATCAATTACGTCCATTTGCTAAAGAAAAAGTCATAATGCCTTCTGGGAATACAATTTTAGAATTTCGCTGCAGCAGAAAACAAATATTATATTATTTTTTCAACTTTGGAAAAGAGGCTGTTATTCTCGAGCCAAAAGAACTACAGAACGAATTTCGAAAACAATATAAAGAAGCACTCGAAAATTATGTAAATATGGATTAACCTATCTTCAATTATATCTTTGCAAGCCATTTTTGTTATATAAAAATTCCTCAAAACAAGACAATAAAAAACGCTAAAAACCATATCATATAGTTCCTAACGCTTTCTGAGTTGCGGGAGCCGGATTTGAACCAACGACCTTCGGGTTATGAGCCCGACGAGCTACCAGACTGCTCCATCCCGCGATATTAAATGAAAAAAGGCGCAGACCGGATTTGAACCGGTGCGTACTGGTGTTGCAGACCATTGCCTTACCACTTGGCTACTGCGCCATAATGACTCCTACGGGAATCGAACCCGTGTTACCGCCGTGAAAGGGCGATGTCTTAACCGCTTGACCAAGGAGCCATATAATAAATATAGGTTCAGCTCCCAGGCTTCCTAGTTAACAAAACCCTAACGCTGAAAACTCCCCGAGTAGGACTCGAACCTACGACAACGCGGTTAACAGCCGCGCGCTCTACCGACTGAGCTATCGAGGAATGTAAGGTATATACCTTAAAAACTACATATAGAATTCTAACACATCTTATTATTATAATCAAGTACTTTTTGATCTCATACAGCCATTCCGGTCAAGACCTCGACCGATTAGTAATGGTCAGCTCCATGCATTGCTGCACTTCCACCTCCATCCTATCTACCTCGTCGTCTTCAAGGGGTCTTACTTCCGAAGAATGGGAGA